>OGPT01000163.1_pt1 | contig 68996 bp, 61 predicted proteins | sample 1552951 | NCBI WGS metagenome assembly OGPT01 (sample SAMEA2580224, study PRJEB22360) | human gut metagenome | biome: human gut; feature: human-associated habitat; material: faeces | place: Denmark | collected 2008/2010
CTCCATCAGCTCGTAGGGCGGCAGAGCCAGCGTCTCGGCGTCCAGCTTGTAGCGCTGGGCCACGAGGTCGGGATAGTTGCGGCGCACCTCATCCAGAAGGTTCATAGCCAGCTCTTCGACGTCAAGGATGTCGTCGGTAATCTGGAAGGCAAGTCCCAGCAAATCAGCAAATTTGGTGAGCGCCAAAAGCTGCTGGTCATTAGCGCCGGCCAGATGCGCACCGCCGCGGATGGCAGCAATAAAAAGCGCACCGGTCTTGCCCGCATGCAGTTTGCGTAGCTCATCCGGCGTAATCTTTTTGCCTTCAAATTCTAAATCAAGGCCCTGACCGCCAACCATGCCGAAGTTACCGGCACACATAGCCATTTCGCGTACAGTTTCAATCAGAACCTTAGGGTCAACATTCTTCTGTTCAAGCATTACCTCAAATGCCAAGGTGAGCAGACCGTCACCGGCAAGCACTGCCATAGCTTCACCAAAAACCTTATGATTGGTCAGACGGCCGCGACGATAATCATCATCATCCATGCACGGCAGGTCATCGTGAATCAAAGAATAGGTATGAATCATTTCCAGACCACAGGCCACGGGCAGATAATTGTAACCCTTGCTGCCTACAGCCTCTGCTGCAGCCATCAGCAGAATCGGGCGGATACGTTTGCCGCCTGCCATCAAGCTGTATTCCATAGCTTCATCTACCTTGGAAATACCCTTTTTGGCAATTCTGTTCTTCAAATAGTTTTCTACCAGTTTTTGCTGGTTAGCATAATAAGCCTTAAAATCCATTATTTTACCTCCAAATCCTGGAATGCTTCTAATTTATAGGCAGCGTCATTACTGTCGGTAACGACGATTTTTTCAACCTCCTGTTTCACTGTTTCCAGTCTGCTGCTGCAGACGCGGCTCAGCTCCACACCATACTTAAAAACATCAAGCGCCTTATCCAAAGGCAGCTCACCGCTTTCCAGAAGCTGTACCTGTGCTTCCAGCTCGCTCAAGGCATCTTCAAACTTTATGTTCTTTGCAATCTTTTTCGCTGCCATTTTTTACCGCCTTTCTACCTGCTGTACAACCGAGGTTATCACACCATCTGCTACTGTCGTCAGCAGCTCGTCTCCCCATTTAAGTTCATCAACACTGCTTACCAGCGTATAATCAGCTTTCTGGCTCACAGAATAGCCACGCGCCAGCACTGCCAGCGGACTGAGGCTATCCAGTCTTGCTGCTGCCAGCGCCAGCTTGTGCTCGTCCTGCTGCAGCTGCAGCTCTAAGGCTTCACGCAGTCTGCGCGAAGCAGTATCAAGACGCTGCGCTTGGTCGGCAAAAAGCCTTTCCGGGTCACGCAACGCCCACGAATTAACTAAATTATCCAATCTGCGCTGCTGCTGCGTCAGCAAAGCTGACAGCAGACTGCGCGCACGCTGTTCCAGATAGGCAACACGCTGCTTGTAGCCTTCAACATCTGCCACCACCAGCTCCGCGGCCTGCGACGGTGTCGCAGCCCTCACATCAGCAGCAAAATCACACAGCGTAAAATCTGTTTCATGGCCTACAGCGCTGACCACCGGGATTTTGGAGGCAGCCACTGCTCTTACGGTAACTTCTTCGTTAAAGGCCCACAAATCCTCGATAGAACCGCCGCCACGCCCCACAATCAGGACATCAGCCAGTTTTTTGCGGTTAAAGAATTCAATAGCCGCAGCAATTTCCGCCGCAGCGTCCTCGCCCTGCACCTTAACAGGATAAAGCAGAAGCTTTATGCCTTGATTTCTCCTGCGTGACACTGTTATGACATCACGCACAGCGGCACCTGCAGGAGAGGTAATAATACCCACAGTGCGCGGATGCAGCGGCAGCGGCTGGTTTGGGTCCGGGCGCAAAAAGCGTCATTGCAAACAGGCCGGCACGTTCCAGCTTCTGCTTGAGCTTTTCGTAAGCCTGCATCAAATCGCCCACGCCCTGCTGCAGCAGTAAATCAGTATACAGCTGATAAACGCCGTCGCGTTCATAAACAGCCAGTCGGCCAACTGCTACCACAGTATCGCCGTTTTGCGGCTGAAAGCGCAAATTAATAGCCTTGCTACGGAACATTACGCATTTGAGCACCGCACCGGCGTCCTTCAGCGTAAAATAGCAATGACCTGATGGATAGCGCTTAAAATTGGAGATTTCACCGACAACCTGCAGATTACGCAGCTCCGGCTCCTGCTCCAGTATATGCTTTATGAAATTATTTATTTCGCTTACCGAATAAACAGCTTCAGTCATTTTCTTTATGTAATCTCCAGGCAACAGCGGCACAGCCGCTGGCATTATCACAGCTGAAGCGGCCTTCAGGCACCCACAGGCGCACACGGCGCTTCGCCAGCTTTTCTTCAACATGCTTGCGGATGTACTTGTTGGAGCCGACGCCGCCAACTAAAATCACATCACGCACACCATATGCCGCTGCGCCGTTACGCAGCAGACGGGCAAAGGTTTCCGCCAGCGTATGCTCCACACCCAAGGCCAGAGAAGCAGCATCCGCCCCAGCCTCCAGCTTGCGCATGGCGGCAGTTGCAGGTCCAGATAAGCTCACATCAAGCTTACGCACGGACACCGGCAGCTCCAAAGGCGCTTCCGCCTGTTCTGCAAGCTGCTCCAGCGCCGGACCTGTCGGAAACTGCAGTCCCAGCGCCACACCGATGCGGTCCACAAACTGACCGGCATGCAAATCCAAACTGCCGCCAACCTGCGTCAGGTTGTAGCGGCTGTCCTCACGACGTTCGCACAGCAGCAAATCAGTAGGACCACCACTGGCGTGCAGCAGCAAAAAGCGCTCCGCCTGTGGACCGCCAGCAGACCAAAGACCGGCCTCCAGGTGATTTTCTTGATGGCTGATGACCTCCAGCGGCACCTTATAGGCAGCCGCTAGGCTGCGAGCAACGCTCATTCCGGCTAGAAACGCCGGCATATAGGAATCCGCAAGCGGACGCGGATAACCGCTGACACCAATTGCCGCCAAGGTGCAATCCTTATCGGAAAAGACCTCCTCAACCAAGCGCGGCAGATTGCGTGTATGCTGAAAAACCATCTCGGACTGCTGCAGGCCGCAGCGCCCAGGCTTAACGCTCAAAATCTGTCTGGCCTCGGCAAGCAGACTGCCATCCTCCGCCAAAAGTGCAGCAGAGGTAGTATAACAGCTGGTATCAATGCCTAAATAAACCTTCTGGCTCATTTTCTTGCCAGCTTACCTAAAACACCGTTGATAAAGCGCGGAGATTCTTCGGTACCATAAGCCTTGGCAATCTCCACTGCCTCATTGATAGCAACACCTGCAGCCAGGGCAGGCTTTTCATGGCGCATTTCAAAAACTGCTACGCGCAGGATATTTCTGTCGGTAGCAGGCATACGCTCTACTGTCCAGTCGGTTGCACATCTGTTCAAAGTCGCATCAATAGCTTCTTTGTTTTCTACAACACCGTTAACAAGCACCATAGAATACTTCTTAACATAGTTTCTGGCACTTGCTGCCCCCAGCTCCTTATGCTGGTCCAAAGCCTTGTCTACCGCAGCCTCCGGATGTAGCTCCTCGTGCTCATCTAAAGCTGCGTCAACAGCCTGTTCTACCTCATTACCGGTAAAGTCTATTTGGAATAACGCCTGTAAGGCAACCTCTCTTGCAAGTCTACGAATCATTTGCACACTCTCCTTGTATAAAAAATTTTAATAAATATCTTGTATGATGATGGATTCAGATTAGGCAGATAGTACCTTATCTTTCGCCGCTACCGCCGTTATCTGTGATAACCCGGAGGGAGTAATCTATCCAACCACTCCAGCAAATCCTCTTTCTTATCCAGCTTATTGCCGATAAAAAAGCCCAAGCCGATGCAGATCATCAGAAACAGTGCCTGAAAAAATCCCAGCCACAGCACAACCACGCCAATAAACAAGCCAAATACCGAGCACAGCAGGCGACCGCGATAATTATTCCAGATATCATTGAGAATATCGTTCAACATAGCTTCTGCCTCCTATTCTTCCTTTGCCTTAATCTGTTTGAAGAACAGCTCTATTTCCTTAACCTCTATACCGGTAACCTTTTTAATCGTCTCACGGACATTAGTCTTAATCTCACCGGAGGTTTCCGGAATATTTATGCCGGGTTCAATCGAAGCATTAATGCGTACATCAATGCATTGATCCTCCAGCTTCACAATAACCTTTACATGATGGATGCCGTATATTTCCTGCGACAGAACAGCAATATAATCCTCCAATGCGCCCTTGCCTACGAGCACCTTGCCCTTGTCGCTGTCGCTCAGCTTCAGCGAGCTTACGCCCGTCAGTCCCAGACCGGTAATCAGCAGGCGCAGGCTTACCAAAAGCATAATCACGCCGCCCACAGCATAAACCCAGTTGCCCGGGATATGGCTAATAAACGCTACCATACCGGTATCCGAAAAAACGCCCAAACTGCACAGCAGCGTCAGCACTGATGCTACTGCCATCAATATCGTATACAGTGTCAGGATAATTCTATCTGCAATACCCATAACCGTTAATCCTCCTCTAAAAATTTCCTATGCTTTTCGTCCATATCCTCCTCCGGCGGCAGCTTAAAATCATGGTCATCATGCAGATTAACCAGCTGCTGTTCAAAGGAATTGGCCTCCGTTGCTTCCGCACTTTTAGCTTGGGCCTGCAAAATTTCCGCCATATCAACATCAGATGAGCTTTCCTTTTCCAGCTCACTTGCGCGCCGTTTTGCTACGCCTTCGACATTGACGTCCACAAACTGCACCTCATAACCGGTCATCGCCTCAATAGCATCCTTAACCTTTTCCTGTACCTCCAAAGGAGGATATGCCCAAAACAAACCGCCGGAATCCACCAGCCGTATTCGACATTAATATAAACGCTGGCATTTACCAGCTTGCCTTCAAAATGCAAGCGCACACCTTTAGAAGCATTTTCCTTGCCCAAGAAGCGGTTAATGCCATCTGTCAGGCCACCGCTCATGCCAACAACGCCGGGAACCTCCTGTGCCGCCAGACTGGCAACGATACAGATAACCTCGTCAGCGATACGGATATCGCCATATTCCTCACCATCCTGGGACTGTGCTGCTTCGGCAGCAGCTTCAGCGGCTTCTGCAGCCTTGGCCCTGATAGTTTCTTTTATATTTTTTTCCTCCATATCCGGCACCTCCTGCTCGCTTACGCGCCAGCCAAAATGCAGCAGCGTAATGAAGACAGTTATACATTTTTATCTTCTTATTATACCACAATTTATGCAATCCGTATGCATAAAATGTATAAAAAATAACTGCTTAGCCTACTTATGATTAATTCTGCTTTTCGCTTACTATACATGAGCAATACAAGAGAACGCAGTACTTCACACATCATATGCTGCAACGCAAAAAGACCACTCCGCAGAGTGGCCTCTAAGCTCAATTTAAACTTATAATTACAGCGCTGCTTTAACCTTTGCAACCAGGTTTTCAACAGTAAAGCCGTATTTTTCCATCATTACATCGCCAGGGGCAGAAGCGCCGAAGGTGGTAATGCCCAGAACATTCTTTTCAGTGCCGGTGTAGCGGCTCCAGCCGTACGGCACACCAGCTTCAACAGCAAATTTAGTTACGCCTGCAGGCAGAACGCTTTCTTTATACTCATCGCTTTGAGCATCAAAAGCATCCCAGCAAGGCATAGATACAACGCTAACGTCAATTCCCTCTTCAGCCAGCTTAGCCTGTGCAGCCAATGCCAGATGAACCTCACTGCCGGTACCGATCAGAACAGCCTTAGCCTCGCTCTTAGCCGGGCTCAATACGTAAGCGCCCTTATGAGCGTTTTCATGGATGGTTGCTGCATAATCGTGCAGAACGGTCAGCTTTTGACGGCTCAGCAGCAGGCAGGTCGGCTTATGTTTGTTCAGGCAAGCCTGTTGCCATGCAGTAGCAGTCTCCAGAGCGTCAGCCGGACGGATAACGCTTACGTTCGGAATCAGACGCAATGCCATAGTGGTTTCAATCGGCTGATGAGTAGGACCGTCTTCGCCCAGCGCAATGCTGTCGTGAGTCAGTACGAATACAGACTGAATGCCCATGAGTGCTGCCATACGGATGGTAGGACGCAGGAAGTCAGCGAATACCAGGAAGGTACCGCCGAAGGGAATGAAGCCGCCATGCAGGGAAATGCCGTTCAGAACGGTACCCATAGCGTGCTCACGAACGCCAAAGTGAATGTTACGGCCGGTTCTGTCCAGCTTGGAGAAGTAACCGCCGGTTTTCATGATAGTTTTGTTGGACGGGCCAAGGTCAGCACTGCCGCCAACCAGCTCCGGCAGCTGTGCAGCCAGAACCTGGATAATATCGCCGCTTGCCTCGCGGGTAGCATTTTTAACGGTATCCTTGAAGATTGCTTCCAGAGCTGTCAGGTTAACCATGGAGTTGCCGGCAATGCGGTCTTCCAGCTCTTTAGCCAGCTCAGGATATACCATCTTATAGTCATCCATCAAAGCCTTCCAGGTAGCTTCATTTGCAGCGCAGCCATCCAGCTTAGCAGCAAAATGCTCTTTAACCTCAGCAGGTACATAGAACATTTCCTGAGGCCAGCCAGCTTTTTCTTTGGTAGCTGCCAGTGCTTCGCCGCCCAGCGGCTCGCCATGGCAGGACGGGCTGTCCTGTTTCGGGCTGCCAAAGCCGATGTGAGTGCGTACAATAATCAGAGAAGGATGCATGGTATCAGCCTTAGCCTCTTCGATAGCTGCCTGCATAGCGTCAACATTCTCGCTGCTCTCTACGCGCAGAACTTGCCAGCCATAAGCCTTGAAGCGAGCTTCAACATCCTCAGTGAAGGCAATATCGGTGCTGCCTTCGATAGTAATTTTGTTATCATCATATAAGTAAATCAGTTTACCCAGACCAAGGGTACCCGCCAGAGAAGCAGCCTCGCAGGAAACGCCCTCCATCAGGTCACCATCGGAGGTCAGACCAAAGGTATAGTGATCAACAACCGGGAAATCGGGTTTGTTGTACTTTGCACCCAGCATAGCTTCGGCAATAGCAAAGCCAACGCCCATAGCAAAGCCGTGGCCCAGAGGACCAGTGGATACGTCAACGCCAGGAGTCAAGCCAAATTCCGGATGGCCCGGAGTCTTGCTGCCCCATTGACGGAAGTTTTTCAGCTCGTCCAGGGACAGGTCATATCCTGCCAGGTGCAGCATTGCATACAGCAAAGCGCTGCCGTGGCCCGGAGAAAGGATGAAACGGTCGCGGTTGAACCATTGCGGATCAGCCGGATTATAATTCATAAAGCGGTCCCAAATAGTGTACATCAAAGGAGCTGTACCAAGAGGGAAGCCAGGATGGCCGGATTTAGCCTTTTCTACCTGGTCTGCTGCCAAAAAGCGAAGAGTGTTTACACATGCCTGATCAATTTTCTGCATCGAGAAAACCTCCATTTTTCCAAAATTATCTAAACTAATTATATCATAAATCGCTATATTGTCTACACTTTTTCGTTAAAATTGTAAACTATTTACACTTTTAACTGAATCCCTAAGCGAAGGAAATAAAATTGATTACGAAATTCTAAGCAAGCAAACGATGAATAAATTCTAAAATTAACCAGTGATCCTATAAAAAGCACTCACAATTAACAAACAGAAAAAGCTCAAAAAACACAATAACCATGCGCTTTCCGAGCTTTTTATTCTTTTCTAGCCATCAAAGATGGGAGTATATTACACTCATAGGTATTTTTCAATGGATAAAATTTTAAAAAGCTAAAGAGCTAAGCAAGATGTAAAGATGTTACAAAAACTAGGTTTACTACTACCTAACGAAAGTAGCATTAAGCATAGCCAAAAGAAAATTTTCACTTCACATCAAAACGCCCAGTTCAGCTTCACGTCCGCCTTCAGCTCACGGTCATGCTCGCCTTCGAGCCAGGCACCCTCCGCCGTCGTAGAAAGGTTTTTCGTCAGCTTCAGCGTTCCGCTCAGCATCAGATGCAGATAATCCTTGTCGATATCATACGAGTAGTGCTGCCCGGCTTCAGGCTGACCTTCCAATGTGTAACCATACTCAGGCGCCTCACCCGCAAACACCCGCTTATAGCCAAGGCGAACAGCGTAATTACCGTTTTGCAGCTCACGCCGCAGCTCTACACCAGTCTCCCCGGCCAGATAATTATTGTTTATAGAAGGGTGTACAAGATCAGGATAACCAGGAATAGCTTGACGGTAGCTCTTTTGCATATAGCGTGAAGCCTGCACATTCACATAGGGCGAAACATGATATATCTTGCCATCATCATGATGCAAATCATACTTATATTCGCCGCCCAGCTCTACAATCTGACCGCGATACTTTACGTCATCCCAAGGACTATTAAAATGATTGCCCAGCTTACCATAGTTCACATAACCATATTGCTGCACAGCTCCGTGCTGCTTACCTATGTACGCACCAATGCGCCAGTCCTGCTGCAAGGCCTCGGCGCCGCCGCCATTAAGCTCCGTATGATTATACATGCCATACATACCAGTGCGCGTCTCCTTGCCCGTATTCATATCCATGCCTGCAGCTACAGAACGGCTTTTGCCACTTACAGCATCATCGTAATAGCTCTCCCATTCACTAAAAGAACGCAGCCACCAGTCCACATCACTGTGCTGCACCTGCGGATTCCAGATAGCCTGCAAGCGTCCGCCTGCGTAGCGCTGCATAGCAGTAGAGCGCTGCGCCTGCACTAGCTGCGACGTTTGTAGCAGCTGAGCATCAGCAAAATCATCAGCCTGAGCTGCTGCTGCAAGGCTCATGGAAGCCAAAAGTGCTGCTGTAAAAATCTTATAGTTTTGTTTCATAATGCTTTCCTCCCTTAAATTTTCCCCGTACTGCCGAAGCCGCCTGCACGTACAGCCTTCTCCACCTTATCGTCGTCGTCAACGGTCAGATAGTTGTAGAAAATGCCCTGTGCAATGCGTTCGCCCTGCGGAATCGTCACTGCCTCACTGCCCATATTCAGCAGTGCCACCATAATGTGACCTTCGTTATCAGCATTATTATAATAATCGGCATCAATAATACCGACATTATTAACCAGCATCAGATGCTTCTTTACCGCCATACTGCTGCGAATATGCAGACCAAGGAATTCTCCGGCCTGCATATAAGCCTTCACGCCTGTCGGCACCAGCACCAGCTTGCCCGGCTCCAGCACAACCTCTTCCGCTGCGCTGATGTCATAACCGGCGGAAAGCTCCGTCTTGCGCTCCGGCATGGGGAACTCAACATCAATATACTTGGCAACCTTTTCAAAACCACGTGTTTTCATTAGTAACTCACTCCTATTCTATTACCCCCTTCCGCCTCGCTATGCTCGGCACCTTCCCCTAAGGGGCAGGCAAGAGGGTTCGTCAAAAACCAAGCATGAGTAAGTGGTATATCGTGCAGCGAATAAAAATTTTAGCAAATAAGTGTCTGGAACCATAGAAGTGTCGCAACTGTTTGAGCGCTATGACGGACTTATATAGGAAAAACTCTTTGCATAGCGCGAGTTTTGCGGCACTTCGTCCTGGTTCCACACGAAAATTGCGTTATGTCCTACGGACATAGGAAAATTTTTTCTGAGCGGAAGGATATATCACTTACGATACATATAACACCACATTACAATCTACAAAAAAGAGCTGTCACAAATGCGACAGCTCTTTTAAATTCACAAATTATTTTTGCACGCTCTTCATCAGAACAGCCTTGCGGGACAGGTTAATGCGGCCCTTGTTGTCGATTTCGGTAACCTTAACAACAATTTCATCGCCAACACTTACAACATCCTCAACCTTATCTACATGCTCGGTAGACAGCTGGGAAATATGTACCAGACCTTCTTTGCCCGGCAGAATCTCAACGAAAGCACCAAAGTTCATCAGACGGGTAACCTTACCGGTATAAACCTTGCCAACCTCAGCTTCGGCAGTAATGCCCTCGATCATCTCGATAGCCTTATTAGCAGCTTCGGTGTTAACAGCAGCGATAAATACGCGACCGGTATCATCGATATCAATCTTAGCGCCGGTTTCGTCAACGATTTTCTTGATCATCTTGCCGCCAGGTCCGATAACCTTAGCAATCTTATCAGGATCTACATGGATAGTAGTAATCTTCGGAGCATATTTGGACAGCTCTTTGCGCGGTTCGCTGATGCATTCCATCATTTTGCCCATGATGAATTCACGGCCGCGTTTAGCCTGTGCCAAAGCCTGGGTAAAGATATCCTTGTTGATACCGTCAATCTTAATATCCATCTGGATAGCAGTGATACCTTTTTCGGTACCTGCAACCTTGAAGTCCATATCGCCCAGAGCATCCTCCAGACCTTGGATATCAGTCAGAATAGTGAAGTATTCGCCATCCTTAACAAGGCCCATAGCAACGCCGGCAACAGGAGCTTTAATAGGAACGCCTGCATCCATCAGGGACAGGGTGCTTGCACAAACAGAGCCCATGGAGGAAGAACCGTTGGATTCCAGAACCTCAGATACCAGACGAATTGCATACGGGAACTCCTCTTCAGAAGGAATAACCGGACGCAGAGCACGCTCAGCCAGAGCACCATGACCGATTTCACGACGGCCGGGGCTGCGCAGAGGTTTGGTTTCGCCTACAGAGTACGGCGGGAAGTTGTAGTGATGGATGTAACGCTTGGTTTCCTCAGCGCCAAGACCATCAAGGATTTGTGCCTCACGCAGCGGAGCCAGAGCCAGAACGTTCAAAATCTGAGTCTGACCACGGGTGAACAGAGAGCTGCCATGCGGACGAGCCAGCAGGCCAACCTCGCAGCTTACCGGACGAACTTCGTCTAATTGACGGCCGTCAGGACGAATCTTATCTACAGAGATAGTGCGGCGAACGATTTTCTTAACCAGCTTTTGGGTGATGTAAGCAACGTCTTTCGCATTATCAGGATATTTCTCCAGGAATACTTCAGCGATTTCAGCTTTAACCTTAGCAACGTTTTCTTCACGCTCCAGCTTGTTAGCATCCATCAGAGCATCTTTGAGCTTTTGAGCACCGTATTCTTCGATTTCCGCAACCATTTCTTCAGGCGGAGCGTAGAACGGAACTTCCATTTTCTCTTTGCCGATTTCAGCAACGATTTTCTCCTGGAACTCAACGAGCTGTTTGATTACGCCATGACCGAACCAGATAGCATCCAGCATGGTTTCTTCGGAAACTTCGTTAGCACCTGCTTCTACCATCAGGATAGCGTCTTTGGTGCCGGCAACAGCCAGGTTCAGTTGGCTGATTTTAGCCTGTTCAACAGTCGGGTTGATGATGAATTCACCATCAATCAGGCCTACGCGCACACCGGCGATAGGACCTTCGAACGGAATATCGGAAATAGACAAAGCGCAGGATGCACCAATCATAGCGGGCATATCCGGAGCATTGTCGGGATCAACGGAAACAGCGGTAGCAACGATTTGTACATCGTTGTGGTAGCCTTCCGGGAACATCGGGCGAATCGGACGGTCAATCAGACGGCTGGTCAGGATAGCCTGCTCAGACGGACGGCCTTCGCGTTTAATAAAGCCACCGGGGATTTTACCTACGGCGTACATTTTTTCTTCAAAATCAACAGTCAAAGGGAAGAAGTCTACACCCTCACGCGGGGTTTTGGTGCCGGTAACGGCAACTACTACGGCGGTATCGCCATAACGAACTAATACAGCGCCATTAGCTTGTTTTGCAATCTTGCCGGCTTCAATAGTAAGAGTTCTGCCGCCAAGATCCATGCTGTAACTATGCATATCTTATGCCTCCTATTCTTTTCACACATTGTGTACCTGCATATTATTCGCCGTCAATCAGAAAAATCCTCTATATTTTTACGGCTTTTGAAAATTTTTTTGAAAAAATTTCTACAACAGACAAAAACAGCCGGCAGCTCTGCCCAAGGCAACACTGCCGGCCGTCAGAAATACATTTTTACGCCATTAAAAGCCCATAAAAAGGCGCATGATAAACAAAACTATTGCGCCGACAGCGGCAAAGACAATAAATGTCGGCAGCAAAAAGAAGATAACTGCCACAATGCCGCACAAAATCAGAAAGGTAATCAGAATACCGCTGCCGCAGCCAAAGGTATGCACCTTAATATTCGGCGGCACCTGCTGCTGTCTTTCATTATAAGCATCAGCGCCGCTGTCATATACAGCGCCTTCCCTGGCACTTTTGTTTTCCTCTGTGCCTGCGCTCTCGTCTATCGTCACGCCCTCAAAGGTATCGCGCTCCTCCGGACTGAGCACCTGCGCATCAATCTTGAACTGATAATGGCAGTACGGACACTCAACTGTGCCGGGAGCAACCTCGTGGCCGCAAAAATCACACTTCATATTCTGGTGCCTCCTCTCACTGCAGCAGCATCAGCAGCAAACCCTCTTCGTTAACGTAACGCGGGTCATGTGCCTCCAGCTGCAAGGTTTCATTTAGCATATCTATCATCTGCTTCAGCTTTGCATGGTCGGTAGCACGGCACATAGCAAAAACCTGCTTTTCCGTAAAGGTATAAACATCATTCAGCTTAACAAAGCAGTACATAACCGCTGCCGTCCAATGCTCAAAATCAGCATCTGTATCATCAGGCAAAGCATTGCCACGAAGCATAAAATCGCTCCACATGGTACGCATCAGATGTATATCATAGGCAGAAAACAGGCCTGTTCCTCTAAGAGATTCCAGCATTGCCGAGGTCTTGTCCTCAAGCAGCGCCGCAGGCTGATAATCACTTATCTGCGTACTGAAATTAAAGCCCTCCATACGCACATAGATTGCATACAAAACAGAAACATGGCGCACGAACATCGGATTACGGTTGATGAACTTCTCCCAGCTCATCTCGCCGCTTTGGCGCACGGCAAACCAGTCTTTCGCCGCACTGACAACCTCGAAAAAGCGCTTACGCGAGGTCTGCGACATCACCAGTCCGCGCAGGAAGTTCATCACCATAGTATTTTCATAAAAAATATGGCCCATGAAAATATAGCCTTCTGTGTCAATATTATCATCTACCGGCAGCATCAGCGTATATTTTTCATTGGTGAAAATATTTCTGCAGACATACATTCCCTCCTCCGTGCGTCTTTGCACATCAAAGAGAACCAGCTTTGCCTTAATCAGCTCATTCAAAATATCAACGAAGGTATCCATCTCGGAAGCATCACGGCAGATTACATCACGGTAATGCTGCAGCGGCGTTTTGTCATCTTCAAGCAAGCGATAGTCAAAAAGAAAATAATCCCAAAAGGTCTGTGAATATTCCTCCGTGCCCGGCTTTTCCTGAACTGTACCGTTCTGAAAAATACCGCCGAAGAGAAAATCGGCCCGCTCCACATCGCGACGGAACTGCTTCTGCGTATAGTAGCTTTGCACATCATCCAGCAGATTCTGCATTCTCTCGCCGATATTCAGATACACCTTCGTCGGCAAATCCGGTGTAGAATACAGATTGTAACGGTCATGCCCAGGCAAAAAGCTGCCATCCTTGCCGACAATCTGCAGCTTTCCGTCAGCCAGCAGCTTGGCTTTGGCTTCGGCAGGCGCGTTATCACGGGTAATAATGCGTTTCTTTTTCATATATGCGTAAAATTCCTGCATAACATCCAAAAAATATGCGATATTGCTTTCCGTTGCCGGGAAGCCGGAAACATTGCGGCAGCACCAGCCTACGCAGTCAATAAAATCCTCACGCGACATATCACCGAGAAAGTTCTCGGAATTGCCAAGGTAAATACAAAGAATCGTAATATAATCCCAAATCTTGACCAGCTCGCCGTCCTTGGCTCCCTGCCAGGTTTTATAACGCAGGAAATCCTCAGCACAGGCTTGCTGCAATACCGTATTCCATTCTTCATCCTGTGTATAAAATTCTTCTATTAAATCGAAAACATTAGTCATTTTTTCTCCATTCTCTGACGTATTATGGAGATATTATACCACACTTTTGTGGCTAATTTATGTTTTTTTGCGTCAGCTGTACCGCCAGATAGATATCCTGCAGCGGCACTCCCTGCTCCTGCGCCAGTTTGGCAGCGCTGTCATATTCAACATAACAGCGTTCGCCGCTGTCCAGCAGACAGCGCTTCACCGCTACATCACCGTAAGCAGTGTGCACCATATCCCTGCGACGCGGCAGCACAGTGCGTTCCATGCGCGCACGACGGATACCGATGGTTGTCGTTTCCGCAAAAATCAGCGCTTCCAGCTTCACTCTGTCCTCCTCGCGGCAGATAACAGTAAGCTCCCAGGCAGGGCGGCTCTTCTTCATAAACACCGGCTGGTAATGCGCGTCCAGCGCGCCTGCCGCCAGCAGGCGCTCCAGCGTATATCCTAAAAGCTCGCCGCTGCAGTCATCGATATCAGTCTCCAGCTGGCAGACGCAGTCTGTCTGCAGGCTGTTATTTAAAGAGTTTTTTTTTGCGCATTATCCTCAATCAGCAGCGCACGCAAAATGCTGGGACGCTCATACTGACGCTTGCCTGCGCCCAGACCGATTCCCAGAATCTTAAAGCTCTGCGGCAGCTCGTCCGTAGTCATCAGCGCAGCAGCGGCAGCAGCACCGGTCGGAGTAACAAACTCGCCCTGCACCGGCAGCAAGCGCACATTAAAGCCAAAGCGCTGCATAATATTGGCCGTTGCAGGAACAGGCCCCGGCAGCACGCCATGCTGGCAGCGGACAGTACCGCGGCCCTCGCACAGCTCCGGCACAATTACGTTTTCAACTCCCAGACTGTCGGCACACACAGCAATCGCCACAATATCAACGATAGAATCAATCGCACCAACCTCATGGAAATGCACTGCATTCTTCTCCACAGCATGCGCCTTTGCCTCGGCATCCGCAATAATATCAAAAATTTTCAGCGCCAGCACCTTGGCTGCAGCACTCATATCCGTAGCATCAATAATCGCAATAACCTCCTGCAGACCGCGGTGCTCATGGTGATGATGATGCTCATGCGGCACATGGCTGTGCTCATGGTCATGGTCATGATGATGTTCATGCTCGTGCTCATGATGATGTTCATGCTCATGGTTATGCACTACAGCATCGCCGTTGCCATGCAAAAAGGCCATATCATGGTCATGGTTAGCATGCTCCTCGTCCAAAATAACATCAAAGTCACAGCAGTCAACGCCTTCTTTAGACACTCTGCTGATTTTATATTCAAAGCCCTTCGCAGGAATACTCTGCAGAGCCTTATCAAGCGCCTCTTTTTCCGCGCCTAAATCCAAAAGTGCTGCTACCAGCATATCGCCGCTGATGCCGGCATTACATTCTAAATATAAGCTTTTCATAATTTTCCTCCTGACTCTATTCTGCGTAATCGTCATAGACTACTAGTAAAATTCGCTGTAAATATAATTAATCCTGCTTTAGCGTTTCATTCATACTGCCAGTGCGGTATCCCTGCAAATCAAGCGCCACATAAGCAAAGCCTGCAGCCTTCACGCCATTGTAAATCGCAGTACGCATCGGCTCCGCCACTGCCAGCTCCAGTTGCTCTGGCAACAGCTCAACACGCGCCAAGCTGCCATGCACACGCACACGGAACTGCTTAAAGCCCAGCTCCCATAAAAGCTGCTCCGCCTTATCTACCGCCGCCAGCTTCTCCGCCGTAATACGCTCGCCGTATACAAAGCGCGAAGCAAGACAAGCAAATGACGGCTTATCCCAAGTAGGCAGCTGCAGCTTATGCGACAGCAGGCGAATTTCCGCCTTCGTCAGCTCTGCAGTGCGCAGTGGGCTCTGCACCTTCAGCTCCGCCAAAGCCCTCAGACCGGGGCGGTAATCACCCAAATCATCCATATTCGAGCCTTCGCAAAGCACAGCACCGTTTTCCTGTGCAATGCGCAGGAAATTACTGAACAGCGTCTTTTTACAGATATAACAGCGGTTCGGCTGATTTTCAGCAAACCCCGGCACCTGCAACTCATCAAAATCAAAGTAAAGATGACGGATTCCCTGCTTCCGACAGAACTCCTCTGCCTCTGCTATATCACGCTGCGGCACAACGCCCGAGCGCGCTGTCACCGCAAGCGCCTTATCGCCAAGAGTCAAATGCGCCGCCTGCAGCAAAAACGTCGAATCAACGCCACCGCTGAACGCAACCAGCACACTGCCCAAGCGCCGCAGCTCCTGCTGCAGCACAGCAAACTTGGCTTCCGCCTGCATTTCTAAAGCTTTATCTTCTGGCATAATATTTCTCCCTCATAAATTTTAAATACATAGCTTGCGTTTCCCTCTTCCGCCTCACTACGTTCGGCACCTTCCCCAAGGGGCAGGCGAGAAAGGTTGCACAAGCAATTAATATATCGCAGTGAAAACATAAAAATTTTAGGGAATAAGTGTTTGGAACCATAGAAGTGTCGCAACTGTTTGAGCGATAAGCTTACTACTGTAGCAAAATCTCTTAGCATAGCGCGAGTTTTGCGGCACTTCGTCCTGGTTCCACACGAAATTTGCGTTATGCCCTAAGGCATAGGAAAATTGCTACTGACTGGAACGATATTTAATTGCGACGCTTACAGTCCCCTCTCCGTCATCGCTTCGCGATGCCACCTCTCCCCTAGGAGAGGCTAGCAGATCGAGCTAAAGCTCACAGCACAAAAAGAGCCGCGCAAACGCGCGGCCCTTCAATACTCATCAGTCTAAATTTATTTCTTACGAAGATTTACAGTTGTCGTATGCTTGCAATGCGGGCAGCAACCCTTACAGCCACCGGCATCACAACCAATGCAGCCACCGGTTTTATGTGCCTTGATGACCTGCTTGGATGCCAAATACACACAACCAACAATAATCAGACCAATAATCCAGGTTGCCATACGAAACACCTCTTTTATTTTGCATCAACGCTCATAACAGTCTCTTTATTATACTTTTTAGCGGGACGGAAGAGCAGATACAGGAACGCAATCAGGAAAACAACAGCTACAGCAGTACCGAAGCTGAACGCTTCACCGCCGACAAGCACTCTGCCGAATTGGTAAACCATCAGGCACATGCTATAAGCATACAGGTTTTGGAAGAGGATAGTTGCCCAGGTCCACTTCTTGCTGTTCATCTCCTGACTCATAGTGGAAATCGCTGCCAGGCAGGGAGAATCCAGCAGGTTGAACACCAGGAAGGAGAACGCTGCAACAGCACTCGGGAAGAACGCCATAACAGCAGTCCACAAATCAGGCTCATCCTCAGCTGCATCAGCCAGACCAGAAAGAATAGCCATCGTGCTGACGATAGATTCCTTAGCCACAAAGCCGGAGAAAGCAGCAGCCACAGCCTGCCAGCTGTCAAAGCCCAGAGGAGCGAAGATAGGAGCAAGACCATTACCAATGTAAGCAACAAAGCTCTTTTCAGTATCAACCATAGCAACAGAGCCTTCATCAATACCAAAGCTTGCAAGGAACCACATAACAACGCAGCACAGGAAGATAATAGTACCGGCTTTTTTCAGGAAGCCTGCAACACGCTCCCAGGTATGCAGCAATACGTTCTTAGCAGCAGGCAGATGGTACGGCGGCAGCTCCATAACAAACGGAGCAGGATCGCCGGCAAACAGCTCAGTCTTTTTCAGAATGATGCAGGCAGTAATAACAGCGAAGAAGCCAACGAAGTACATAATCGGAGCCATGTACCAGTCACCACCCATAATTGCGCCGGAAAGCAAAGCAATAACAGGCAGTTTAGCACCACAGGGGATAAAGGTAGTCGTCATGATAGTCAGACGGCGGTCGGTTTCGTTTTCAATAGTACGGGAAGCCATAATACCCGGTACACCGCAGCCTGCAGAAATCAGCAGCGGAATGAAGCTCTTGCCGCTCATGCCGAACTGACGGAAGAAACGGTCCATAATAAAGGCTACACGTGCCATATAACCGCAGTCCTCCAAAAAGCTCAGCAGCAGGAAGACAATCGCCATCTGCGGAGCAAAACCGATCGGTGCGCCAATGCCGCCGATAATACCGTCAACAACAAGAGATACCAGCCAATCCTCACATTCGGCAGCCTCCATGTGCTCCTGCACCCAAGGCTGAATCCATTCGCCGAACAGTGTATCATTAGTGAAATCGGTTACAACCGTACCGATAGTTTCTACAGCGATATAGTAAACAAGGAACATGATAATCGCGAAAATCGGCAGAGCCAGGAAACGGTTCGTTACAATGCTGTCGATTTTATCGGAAATAGTCAGACCGGTATGGCCTTTGACAACTGCATTGCTCATCAGCTCGCCAATGTAGTTATAACGCTCGTTGGTAATAATGCTTTCGGCATCATCATCAAGTGCTTCCTCGCAGGCTGCCACGATTTCTTCAATCTTAGCCTGCTCGCCTTCGCTCAGGCCCAAAGCATCAGCAATTTTCTTATCACGCTCAAACAGCTTTACCAGCAGCCAGCGCTCGCTCATGCCGTGAACCTTGTTGCCTGCTTCGCGGGCAATCGCAGTCAGAGCATCCTCAACCTCGCTGCAGAAGCGCATATATTTCGGTGCAGCACCGCCGACAGCTTTAATTGCTTTTTCGGCAGCCTCACCGGTGCCTTCACCCTGCAGTGCGGAGGTCTCCACAATCTCGCAGCCAAGCTCGGCAGCCAGCTTAGCGGTATCAATCTTATCGCCGTTCTTGCGGACGATATCAATCATGTTCAAAGCAATAGTTACGGGATAACCCATCTCCATAACCTGAGTAGTCAGGTACAGGTTACGTTCAATGTTAGAGCCGTCAACCAGATTCAGTACGCCGTCAACATCATTTTGCAGCAGATAGTTACGGGAAACAACCTCCTCCAAAGTGTACGGGGACAAGGAATAAATACCGGGCAGGTCGGTAATAATTACATCATCATGACCTTTAAGGCCGCCTTCTTTTTTCTCTACAGTTACGCCGGGCCAGTTACCAACATATTGGTTGGAACCGGTCAAATCATTAAACATTGTTGTTTTGCCGCAGTTAGGGTTACCAATCAGGGCAATCTTGATCTGTTTCATCTTTTCCCTCCAAATTATTCTACAACGATGTGTTCAGCCTCGCCGTTACGCAGTGTCAACTCATAGCCACGTACAGTTACCTCCACCGGATCACCCAGCGGTGCAACCTTACGTACGAATACGCTCACACCTTTAGTCACGCCCATATCCATAATACGTCTTTTTACCGCACCCTCGCCAACGAGCTTAGCAACGGTAACTGTTTCACCAACAGGAACTTCTTTTAATGTTTTCATAACATCCTCCACTTGCATCAGATAAATATTTTGGCTGCCATCTGCTTGCTCAGGGCAATGCGGGCATCCTTCACATTGACGATAAGATTACCGTCAATTTCAGAAATAACAGTTACAGCTGAGCCTTCTACAAAGCCCAGGTTAGCCAGAAAGCGTTTGATTTCATCCTTGCCGTGGACAGCGCTGATTTTGTTAGTCTCGCCGCGGCGGGCCATTAATAAAGGCATCATAATTCCCTCCAAAGAATTTGTTAGCAGATACTAACTTGATACGATTTTTTTAGTAGTTAGGCTTTCCTAACTACTATTGAAAGTTTACGTCAGCTATAAATTTTTGTCAAGCATTTTTTGTAAAATCCTAGGCTAATTTACAAAATTAGTTAGCTTATGCTATTATGTTTACAAAAAAACATCGGCTGACTTTATAGTCAGCCGATGTAAACTAAATCAGCATATTAGCTATGGCTTTTTATTATATCTTTTTGTAGAGAATACGGATAGAATTCAGTACACACAGCAGCGATACGCCGGTATCGGCAAAGACTGCTGCCCACATGGAAGCGTAGCCCATAAGGCCTGCAATCATAATGATAACCTTAACAGTCAGAGCGAAAATTACATTCTGCCAGGCAATCGCACCGGTTGCACGCGCAATAGCAATCGCCTGCGGAATAGCCTTCACTTCGGAATTCATGAAGACAACGTCGGCAGCTTCAATCGCTGCATCTGCACCGCTGCCCATAGCAGCGCCAGCATCCGCACCCGCCAGAACAGGCGCATCGTTAATACCGTCACCAACGAACATAACCGGGCCGTACTTGTTGCGCAGCATGTTCAGCTCGCTGAGCTTATCCTGCGGCAGCAGCTGAGCGCGTACCTCATCAATACCTGCTGCCTTAGCCACAGCCTGCGCTTCCTTCTGCGCATCACCGGTGAGCATAGCGGTTACCAGGCCTTGTGCCTTCAAAGAAGCAATTGCTTCCTTGGCATCTTCCTTCAGGGTATCGTTAATCAGCAGCTGGCCCATGTATAAGCCATTGTCGGCAACAAGCACCTCACTGCCGCTTTCGGTAGGAGTATAGCCGCCGTATTCAACGTTAAAGCGTTGCAGCAGCTTTGTATTGCCGCACAGAACCTTGCGTGCGCCAAAGTACGCAACCAGGCCTTCACCGGCAATTTCTTCAAACTTATCGGGGCGTACCAGCTCCAGCTTTTCAGCCTTAGCAGCCTCTACGATGCTTACGGCAATCGGGTGGGTAGAAACAAGCTCAGCACTTGCACACAGGCGCAGCAGCTCGTCGGCATTCATGCCTTCGGCAGCATTAACCTTCTGCAGTACGAAGTTACCCTTGGTAACGGTACCGGTTTTATCCATAACTACGGCAGCAATATTTTTCAAAGCCTCCATAGCAACGCCGCCCTTAAAGAGAATGCCGTACTTGGAGCCGGCGCCGATGCCGGAGAAGAAGGCCAGCGGCACGCTCAGCACCAGTGCGCAGGGGCAGCTGATAACGAGGAAGGTCAGCGCAGTATAAATCCATTTATTCCAGTCGCCGGTAATCAGGGACGGAATCACGGCAGTCAGTACTGCTGCAGCAACAACAAACGGAGTATAGATACGTGCGAAGCGGGTAATAAAGCGGTCGATGGTCGGCTTGCTGGCAGCAGCGTTCTCTACGCTGTCCAGAATGCGGGTAACCATGGACTCCTCCAGAACCTTTTCCACACGGATTTTCAGCATACCGGAGGTATTCACGCAGCCGGAAACAACCTCATCGCCATATTTGCGTTTTACAGGCACAGGCTCGCCGGTTACCGGGGATGTATCTACCAGGCTTTCACCGTCAATAACAACACCGTCCAGAGGAATACGGTCGCCTACGCGCACCAGCAGAATGTCGCCTACATGTGCGTCAGCAGCAGGAATAACCTTCACCTCTTCGCCTACGAGCAGGTTGACAACCTCCGGACGCAGGTCAACAGCATCCATAATCTGGCCACGGCTCTTTTCTACCGCACGTTGCTCAAAGTATTCGCCCACGCGATAGAAGAACATAACGCCAACAGCCTCTTCCCAAGCCTGAATTGCAAACGCACCTAATGTTGCAACGGTCATGAGGAAGTTTTCGTCAAATACATTACCCTTCGCAATATTCTTCAAGGCAGTCAGCACAATGCGTCCGCCCAGCAGAATATAAGCAAAAATCAAGAAGTACATATGATACGCTTCCGGCACCATGCCCAGCCATTCGGTGATGATGAATACTGCACCGCCAAGTACGATTTCGATAATTGTCTGTTTTTCGCTCAGCTCGGAGAAGATACCGCCGGATTTTTTGCGTTCCTCCAGCTCGGGAGCCAGAGAAGGCTTGCTTTCAGCCTCCAGCAGTACAACACCCTCTTCTACCTTATCGGTTACAGCCTGCATTTTCTCCAGCAGACCGTTGTAATCCTTAGCGCTTACGCGCAGCTTTTTCGTAGTAAAGGTCAGGGTAGCTTCATCAATCTCAGGCATAGCGTTCAGCGCGCGTTCAATCTTGGCACCGCAGTTAGCGCAGTCCAGATTTTGCACCAAATAGACTCTGCTCTTGCCGCCTAATTGCGGACGGCGGTCACGCGGTACTACCACTACGTCGGACTCAATAGATGTGCAGATTTTCTGAATTTCCGGCAGCAAAGCCTCATGGTCTGCAGCGCTGAGGCGCAGCTGCTTGGTAGCAAAGCTTACGTTGGCATAGGTTACACCCGGCAGCTCTTTGATTTTATATTCCATTTTGGCAGCGCAGTTGGCACAGCCAAGGTTTTGCAGAATATATACACGCTTAATTTTATCGGCATCCGGCATACGGCAGGTGCAATTAGCCAGGCTCTCGCCGCATACATCGCAGTACTCCTCATGCGGATGGCAGATTTCGCAATTACAGTCAGCAGGATGACCGGGAACGTGATGTCCGTGTGCATGAGCGTGTTCGTGGCCATGGTCGTGTCCGCAGCCGCACTCGTCGCCGTGTGCATGAGCGTGTTCATGTTCGTGTCCGTGGTCGTGTCCGCAGCCACATGCGTCGCCGTGTGCATGAGCGTGTTCATGCTCGTGCTCATGGTCGTGTCCGCAACCGCACTCGTCACCGTGTGCGTGAGCGTGTTCATGCTCATGACCGTGATCGTGACCGCAACCGCATTCGTCGCCGTGTGCGTGAGCGTGTTCATGCTCGTGATTATGCTCATGTTCATTACCACAGCAGCAATCATCGCCATGTTCATGCGAATGCTCTTCATGGTCATGGTCATGATCGTGTCCGTAACCGCATGCATCGCCATGAGTATGCTTAGGCACATGTCCCATAGTTTTGTGATCATGGTCCTTGCCGCAGTGACCGCAGGTGCAGCCTTCCGGATGCTTGCTGTAATCCTCTACGCTATTGATATGACCGTCAATATGACGAAAAGCTCTTACATCGCCGGCACCGTTACGGATATCTTCTAAATCTTTCTTCATTATATTTGCCACCTTTCTTTTCAGGTCGTCTCACTCTTCATATGAGTATTCATTCATATGTAATGTAAAAAATAATAGGAAAGGTGATAACACCTTTCAGTAAATTCTTTGATACCTATATTATAACACAAATAACGTATGAGTCAATACTCACTTATAAAATTAGTGATAAAAATTCCTAAGAAAAAAATGGGTACAGCACATTCGCCGTACCCACTATAAAAATTAATGGAGAAAATTACTTTAAGATAAGCTCTATGCTTACGCATATTGCTTTAGGACTGCCTTAATCAAACAGATGGCAGGCAACCCAATGGCCGTGCTCAACCTCTTTCAGCTCAGGCTTAACCTGCACGCAGTGCTCGGTGCAGTGCTCGCAGCGGCTGGCAAACGGGCATCCAGGCGGCAGGTCCAGCGGACTTGGGATTTCGCCTTCCAACGGCTCAATCTTTTCACCCGGCTTGAAGTCTACCTTAAATACAGCACCCATAAGTGCCTTGGTGTACGGATGCTTGCAGTGTTCTGCAATACGGCCGTGCTCCATCCATTCTACTACATTACCCAAGTACATTACCGCAACCTGATGGCACATCAGGTCTACCAGACCAAGGTCATGAGCAATGAACAGGTAAGTAATATTTTTTTCTTTTTGAATACGGCACAGCAGCTCGCAGATTTTTTCCTGTACGGAAACGTCCAGCGCACTGGTCGCTTCGTCGCACACGATAATCTTCGGCTCCAGTGCCAGAGCGCGGGCAATGCCCAGACGCTGACGCTGACCGCCGGACATGCTGTGCGGATAGCGGTCCTTGAATTCAGCAGGCAGCTCAACCATTTCCAGGAGCTCTGCTGCTTTAGCATCTACCTCGCTGTTTTTAATCAGGCCGAAGTTTTTCAAAGGCTCGGTGAGAATATCCTTAACAAGCATCTTCGGGTTGAAGGCAGCAGTAGGATCCTGGAACACCATCTGGATGTTCTTTCTGTCCCGACGCAGCTGTTCACCCTTGGACTGCATCAAATCATGGCCTTCGAAAATTGCTTCACCGCTGGTAGCAGGGTGAATACGCAACAGAGTACGCACAAGAGTACTCTTGCCGCAGCCGGATTCACCGATGATGCCCAGGGTACGGCCTTCGTATGCACGCAGGTTGATGTCATTGCAGGCAGTCAGAAACTTGCCGCCGTCAACTGCGAATTTTTTGGTAAGGTGGTTAATCTCCAGTACCAGTTTAGTACGTTCATAGGCCGGTCTTTCATTATTGCTCATAATATGTCTTACCTCCTATGACCGGAACTGCCCTCAGCAGTTGTTTTGTATAATCATCCTGCGGATTGCCGATAACGTCCTCACGCTTGCCATATTCCACAACATGACCGCCCTTCATAACCATCAGCTTGTTGGATACATAGGAAGCAACGCCCAGGTTATGGGTAACCATGATAACGGCAACGCCATATTCGTCACGAATATCAACAATCTGACGGATAATCTGAGCCTGAGTAGTTACGTCCAGCGCACTGGTCGGTTCATCGGCCAGAAGGATTTTCGGACTGAAAATCATGGCCATAGCAATACCTACACGCTGACGCATACCACCTGACAGCTCAAACGGGAAACTGTTCATAATATTTTCCGGATTCGGCAGACGCACGTTAGTCAGCATATCGCAGCACATCTTGTAAGCCTGATCCTTAGACTTGTCCGGCTGATGCGCCTGAACATAGTCGATGAACTGTTGGCCGATGCGACGGATAGGATTAATCATGTTGCCGCTGTCCTGGAAAATCATGGACATCTCGCTGCCATACATTTTGCGCCACTCTTCAGGAGTATTTTGCAATACATCCTTGCCGTCAAAGGTGATGCTGCCGCGGCTAACACGGCCGGCACCGGGCAGGCAGCCCATAATAGCGCGGATAACGGTGGTTTTGCCACTGCCGGACTCGCCAACGATGGACATAATCTCGCCCTTATCCAATTCTAAGCTGGCACCGGTTACGGTGAGCTTGTCACCGTAGCTGATGTCTAAATCTTTTACTTCAAGAAGCATTGAACAATTACCTCTTTATTAATTATTGTTTCGGGCAAACGTCTTTAGTCAGCCAATAGTAGTCAGCCGGGAAGATATTAGCGTTAGCCAAGCCTGCTTTAGATACCATGTTGGTCTTAGGATAGCCAAAGAACAGAGCAGCGCCGTCATCCAGCAGGATTTGCTGCATTTGAATCATATATTCACGACGTTTAGCCGGATCGAATTCTACAGACAGCTTATCAGACAGTGCGTCGTATTGCGGATTGCTGTAGCCGGTGGAGTTTTGCGGTTGGCTGCCGTTGATGTTGCTCTTCCAGTACCAGTTCAGGTAAACTTCCGGGTCACCGGTGTTAGCAGTCAGGATGTTGGAAATAATCAAGTCAAATTCACCATTGCGGCGCATCGGGTCAAGTACGTTATAGTCAACGTTCTTCATGTTAACCTTAATACCGATTTTCTTAGCATCAGCCTGAGTAGCTTCTGCATACAGAGGCAGCTCAGCACGGCCGCTGTAGAATACGAAGTCGATTTCCAGGTTCTTGCCGTTTTTATCAACAAAACCGTCGCCGTTGGTATCTTTCCAACCTGCTTCAGCCAGCAGCTTCTTAGCATTTTCCGGATTGTAAGCATTCGGATCCTTCAGTTGGTCAAAGCCATAGTCCAGAGAAGGCGGAACAGGTGCTTTGCCGGGGATAAAGGTATCTTTCAGCAGAACCTTGTTGTAGGTTTCGCGGTCCAGGCACTGAATCAGAGCAGCACGAACCTTAGGATCATGCAACGGTTTGCCTTCGTTCATATTGATTTGAGCCAATACGGTACGCAGAGAAGCAATTTCGGAAATGTTATATTTAGCTTTATCTTTGAAGAGCTGCAGGTCACCGGAAGCGATGTTGATAGCGAAGTCGATTTCACCTTTTTGCAGTGCCATAGCACGGGTGTTAGGATCGTCGATAGTCGAGATTTCAGCATTTTTGAACGGAACCTTGCCATTCCAGTATTTTTCGTTAGCAACCATTACTGCTTTAGCTTTGCTGTAGGATTTTACAGCATAAGGACCGGTGCAGATAGGACCTTCTTTTTTGATGTCACGGCCGGTTACCTTGGTATCAATCATGATAAACAGAGGGTCAGCCAGCATGCCTGGCAGAGTCGGGGTCGGTTTTTTGGTTTTGATGATCAGGTTTTGACCGTCAGCTTTAATTTCATCATATTGGAAAATGGACTGAGCACGGGTGTTCAGCTTGAAGGATCTTTCAATGGACTCTTTAGCAATTTCAGCAGTCAGCTTATCGCCATTGGAGAAGCAAACCTTATCGTTAATGTGGAAGGTCCAGGTCAGTTTATCGTCGGAAATAGTCCATTTATCAGCCAGCCACGGAACAGCGTTCATTTTCTCGTCGAATTTAACCAGGCATTCGCCCAGGCCGTAACGCATTACCATCCAGCCGAAGAAGTTATCTGCAGGATCCAGGTTATCAGCAAAGTTGGTTACACCGAATTTTACTACTTCGTTGGATACAGCTGCTTTTTTATCGCCACCGCCGCAGCCTGCTGCTGCAAATGCCATTAAGCCGATCATAGCCGCTGCTGCGGTAAATTTCAAGGATTTTTTCATTGTACATCTCTCCATTTCTTATACTTAAATTAAATCAAAAAACGTAAAACATATCTGAAAAGCAAAGCTTCACCAAGTAAGCCTTAATCTTCAACATCACCACGCGGGTCAAGCACATCACGCAGATTATCGCCCCACAGGTTGAACACTACTACAGTAACAAAAATTGCCAAACCAGGGAAGAACATCAGCCACGGAGCAGTCTGCAGCTGCTGACGGCCCTCGTTCAGCATCAGGCCCCATTCAGGAGCAGGCGGCTGACTGCCAAAGCCCAGGAAGGACAGACCTGCAAGCTCCATCATCAGAGCACCGATATCTGCTGCTGCGGTAATAACCATCATCGGCAAAATATTGGGCAGGATATGTACCCACAGAATATGCGGCGAGGTACCGCCGTTAACGATTGCTGCTTCTACGAAGTCACGACGTTTTACCTTTAAAACCATACTGCGGGATAAACGCGCGTATTTGGTCCAGCTGACAATCGTCAGCGCAAACACTGCATTAACCAGGCTGCCGCCCATAATACCGGCGATTGCAATTGCCAGAATCATACCGGGGAAGGAAATCATCATATCGGAGATACGCATGATAACCATATCAACCTTACCGCCGAAGTAACCGGAAACAACGCCCATCGTAGTACCTACGACAAATACGCTGGCTACGAGAACCAATACGCCGGTCAGAGAAGCTCGTGCGCCGTACAGCACACGGCTGAAGCAGTCACGACCTAACTTATCTGTACCAAAAAGATGTTGTGCACCGGGTTCCAAAAAGGCATCTTTCATAGCAGCATGAGTCGGGTCATAAGGAGCAAGAACAGGTGCAGCAAAAGCAATAGCAATCAGCACCAATACCAGAACTGAGGTTACGGCAAAAGCACGGTTGGTTTTAAAACCATTAATAATTGTTTCCATCTGCTCTTACCTTACCTTTCTCAGACGCGGATCAAGATAGTTGTAAGAGATATCAACAATGAGGTTGATAACCATATACATCAACGCAATCCACACAACAACACCCTGTACTAGTTGGAAGTCACGGTAGGTGATTGCTTCAATTGCCAGACGGCCAAGACCGGGCCATTGGAAAACAATCTCGATAACCGCAGCACCGCCCAGAAGGTTACCTAAAGACAGACCTAAAAGCGTAATCAGCGGCAGCAGAGCGTTCGGAAGAACCTCTTTCCAAAGGATGTGGCTTTCACTCATACCACGCGCACGTGCACCGACAACATAGTCCTGATGCAGCTCCTCCAGAATCGCTGTACGTACCTGACGGGTATATTTGGAGGCCATAGCAATAGCCAGTGTCAAGGACGGCAGGATCAAGGTATCAATACCAATCTCACCACCGACGATGGGCAGCAGGTCTAATTTCAGGCCAAAAATCCACAGCAGCATCAGGCCTACCCAGAAGCCGGGCATAGATACGCCCATAAAAGTGAAGCCACGCACGATATTGTCAACCATGCTGCCACGCTTTACGGCAGAATAAATGCCGGCGGGAATAGCTACCACCATCATCATAATCAGAGAAGCCAGAGAAAGAACGATAGTACCAGGAAGCCTCTCCATCAGCGCTTCTACTACAGGCTTTTTAACCATATAAGAGAAGCCAAGATTGCCCTGTAAAGCTCTTCCTAACCAGTCAAGGTATTGGAAGAAGAAGGGCTTGTCCAAACCTAATTCTGCACGCAGTGCATCAATTTCAGCCTGGCTTACAATAATATCCTCGTTACCTGCAATCATTTGGCGAACAACGTCACCGGGGGCCAGCATTACCAAAGCAAAGGTAATAAAGCTGATACCCAGCAGAACAAGGATGATCTGCCCCAGTCGGGACAGAAGCTGCTTTTTCGTCAAAGCACATCATCTCCATCAAAAAAAATTACCCTTCCTGCAAAATGAGCGCAGAAAGGATACATACTTACAATGTGCACAATTGTAATTATCTATATATTTCCGTCGCTAGCAGGAATATATCAACTGAGGAAATCAACCTGACTTAGCCTTGCGGCATCACAGTGGCTTGACCGCTACGGATTTGCACCGTATTCCGATTATTACCTGCATAGGCAGGCACCTCAGAAGAGTATAGATTTGTAAAAGTTCCTTATGTCGGCAAAAAATAATAAGCTAACACTTATAGATTTATAATAGCACTAATTCTCATTATTTGCAACAAATTTGTTACAAAAGGGTTGCTTAGGCAAACTCTCTTCTCAAAGAAGACAAATAAAATAAAAGTATTATTGACTGAGACAGCATAAAGCCAAGCAAGGCCAGCCATAGTCCGCTGTTGCCCCAAAGCGGCACCAGCTGCCACTGCAAAAGGTAAAATACTAAAAGTGCCATCAGCATCATGTTGCGTACCGGTGCGGTTCTGGTAGCTCCGCAGAAAACTCCGTAAAGCACCATGCCGATACCGGCGCAGACAGGATAGAACAAAACGAAAACATTGTAGGTCATAGCCATCGCTACAACCTCTTCGATATTGGTAAACAGGCGGATAAAGAATTCATTACCCAAATGGTAACCAAGCATCAGGATAGCAGCCAGCACTACCAGCCATTTGAAGGTCATTTTTATGGTAGCGGCAAACAGCTTGCCGTTCTTTGCACCTACCGCACGGCCGCTGAAAATCGCCGCGCCGTTCGCCATACCGTCAATCAGGTAGCTCATAATATCCTTAAGCTGCAGCAGTACAGCGTTGGCTGCCAGCACCACAGTACCGAAGGAAGCTCCGACTGCCGCAATAATGTTGTTTACGGTCAACAGGCAGGCAGTACGAATCATCAGGTTTACATTCACCTGCAGCATGCCGATAAACTCACGCCAATCCAGCAGCTCGCTCCAAGGCAGCGCCTTGTAATCAAAATCACCGTAATAGTACATCAGTACTACGCTCAGGATACCGCCGTAAAGCTGACTGAGCAGGGTGGCAACAGCCACGCCCGTAATATCCATATGCAGCCAGAAAACAAACCAGATGCTCAGCGCCATGTTCAGCACATTCATCGAAACCTGCATAAACACGCTTGCCCGCACCCGCGTCTGCCCCATGAGCCAGCCAAGGGCCACATAGTTGCCCAAAACTAGCGGTGCGCCCCAGATAAGGATGTAATAATAATCACGGCACAGCTCGTTGACCTCCGGTGCAGCGCCAATCATGGCCAGATACAGCTCCAAAATCGGCTTTTGGAAAAGAATGCAGAAGGCACTTATCAGCATTGCCAGCACCAAAGGCTTAAAAAAGGCGAGCATACCAAGTCTTTTATCGGCAGCGCCAAAGGCCTGTGCCGCATAACCGGTAGTACTCACACGTAAAAAACCAAATAACCAATATAAATTGTTGAACAAGATAGCACCCAGTGAAACTGCTGCAATATATTTAGGATCAGGAAGCTGCCCCATTACTGCCGTATTCACCGCACCCATCAAAGGCTGCGTCATTGTCGACAGCATAAACGGTACTGTCAGCCCCAAGTATTCCCTATCAGTCAGCAGACTCACTCTATCTATCTCCTTTGTTTATTCGCACTAAATTTTATTTTAAAAAACATCTTGTGTGAATAGCTTATCATATGTTATAATTTATTGCAAGTAAAAAAGTAGCAATTGCCAAAAATATTTCTGCGGAAATTTTGCCATTCTTCGCAAAAGAAAAATTTATACGCTATTGCTTAATTTTTTAGGCTTTAGTTAGCTAACGCTAATAGAAAAATTATTTTAAAAAGTATGAGAAATATATCAAAGGAGTGAGCACATGTCTGAAACACTAACGGTATGTGGACTGACTATTGAACGTGGCACTAAACTGCGCACGTATCTGCCTGTCCCGGACACCAATGTAAAAATCCCTCTGACTATTATCAATGGTGAAAAAGATGGCCCCACCCTGCTTATTACCGCAGGTATTCACGGTGGCGAATACCCCGGTATTGCAGCAGCAATGGAGCTGGGCCGCGATATTGAGCCTGAGCATGTTACCGGCTGCCTGATTATGATGCACCCTGTCAATATCCAGGGCTTTTGGGCTCGCCGCGAAATGATTGTGCCCGAAGACGGCAAAAACCTTAACCGCGTTTTCCCGGGCGATCCCACGGGAACGCTTGCCGATAAAACTGCATATTTAATCAGCAACAACTTTTTCCCGATTGCTGACTTTTATGTAGACATGCACAGCGGAGATATCCACGAAAGCCTGCATCCCTACGTTTACTATCCCGGCCAGCCTACTGCCGAAGTAGAAAAGAAATCACGTTCCGTAGCTCGCGTACTTGATATGGAATATATGGTACGCTCGTTGGCAACAGGCGGTGCCTATAACTATGCCGCCAGCACCGGACTGCCTTCTATTTTGATTGAACGCGGCGGCGCCGGCCTCTGCCTGCACGAGGATATCGAAGCCTATAAGGACGATATCCGCAATATCCTGCGCAAGCTGAAAATGTTCTCCCTGCCTGTAAAGCCGCGCCACCACTCTCCGCGTGATGTAGAAAACCTTATTTATCTGGAAGCGTTGGAAACAGGCTGCTGGCTGCACCATATTCACAGCGGCGACTTTGTTGAGGAAGGCCAGGTTTTGGGACGCATCACCGACGTTTTCGGCAACACACTGACAACCTATTACGCAGAGCAGACAGGCGTAATCCTTTACGTCTGCCCTGCACTGGCATCTCCCAAGGGCACCATTCTTGTAGCCTACGGCACCATCAAGGAATTTGATGAAGAAGAATAAAAATTAATTTTCCGGTCTGTTAATACAGACCGGATTTTTTTATAAGTAACAGCTTAACTGCATAAAAATGCGCAACAGACATCAGCATCTGTTGCGCAATAAAATCAACAATTTAATAGCTATATGACAGCTTAAAGCTTAATTACCAAAGTAAGAGCTGTATATATTTTTGTATTCACCGCTGCGCTTAACCTCTTTCAGCGCTTCGTTAACCTTCTTCACCATTTCCTGGTTGCCATGGGCGACTGCAATACCGTATTTATCTTTATCTAATATGGTCTCACCGGCAAACTTAACTTTAGCACTATAATTATGAGTGATGAAAAAGCTGGCAACTATTTTAGAAGCAACGAGTGCATCGGCCTTGCCCGCAGCAACAAGCTTAATACCTGCTTCCGTATCGCGCACAGGCACTACCTTAACATCCTTAGCCTTAGATTTCAAAAGCTCTTCAGCATAGCTGCCTTCCTCAGCAACAACTGTCTTGCCTGCCAAGGCTGAAAAATCATCCCCCAGCTTGGAATTTTTGCTTACGATAACTTTATAGCCGTCCTCTGCATAAGCTTCACTGAAATCAACCAAACGCTCACGCTCCGGTGTAATACTCAAAGCAGCAACAGCCATATCATATTTTTTATCCTGTAGGCCTGTTAAGATATTCTTAAAATCAACATTTACAAATTCAACCTTCTCATAACCCATCTGCTTAGCCACTGCCTTTGCCAGTGCAATATCGAAACCTGTATGTACCTTGCTTTGCTCCTGATAAAATTCGAAAGGCGGAAAGTTCGCATCCGTTGCCACCTTCAGTACCTTGCATTCCGGTGCCTGAGATGCGTTTTTCTCATTGCTGCCGCCACAACCGGCCAAAGCAAAAGCCATAACAACACAGAACATCAGCATAAAAAATTTCTTCATACCATTACCTCCACTACTATAATATTACTGATAAGCTATACGATTTGTACTAATACCCTTATTATATCTCTTCTGAATGATATGTCAACATTTATTCATGTATTTGTATGCTTTTCTTGCTGCTAGCCATTATCCAATAAAGTAAACCTTTGTTAACCTCAAGCTTAAGTTAGCAATTAATCTCTATGCAGGAAATTTTTCTCTGAAAACTGTAAAATATTTTGCAAAAAACGCTTGACAAAGCCTTTGCTAACCGCTTATAATTCAGATAATCTCTTTGCACTGCAATTTTAGCTACAGTACAAACTGATCAGGCGGTAAACCTTCTTCCGGGTTTTTGCAGCCGGGCCCTCTGGGCAGCAGACCTTGACGCAACGTCTGCGGGACAGTTAACTACTATCTCGCAGGCGTTTTTTATATATAAAAAGGCCTGCAAAAATGCAAAGACCACTTTAGGAGGTTTTATTATGAAATTTGAAAACGATGCTGAAAGAATCGCTATGATTGTTTCCATCAACAGTATTATCGGTAATCTGCTCTTGTCTCTTGGTAAACTGATTGCCGGTTTCGTCGCCCAATCCGCTGCCATGGTTTCCGACGGTATCCACTCTGCGTCCGATGTTTTCGGTACCCTCATTGTTATGGCCGGCGTAAAATTTTCCAACAAGGCTTCGGACGATGACCATCCTTACGGCCACGAGCGTATTGAATGCATTGCAGCTATTCTTTTGGCAATAATCTTGACGATTATCGCCCTGCTCATCGGCTACAGCGGTTACGAAAAAATCGTAGGCGACCCGGCTGAGCTGGAGGTCCCCGGACAGCTTGCTCTGTGGGCAGCAATTATTTCCATTGTTGCTAAGGAAGCAATGTTCTGGTACACCCGCAACGCTGCACAAAAAATCAATTCCGGCGCCCTGATGGCGGAAGCATGGCATCACCGCAGTGACGCTATGAGCTCCGTCGGTGCTTTCATCGGTATTTTGGGCGCACGCATGGGCTATCCTATTTTAGACCCCATCGCCAGCCTGGTAATCTGCGTGATGATTTTATATGCTGCCTACGAAGTATTCAAGGATTCTATGGATAAAATGGTTGACCGCAGCTGTGATGAGGAAACAGCAACCGCTATGGAAGAGCTTGTTTCCCGCGTTCCCGGCGTAGAGCATCTCGACAGTCTGCATAGCCGTCTTTTCGGCAGCCGTATCTACGTTGATATTGAAATCAGCGTCAAGGATAACCTTACCCTGCTGCAGGCACATCACATCGCAGAAATGGTCCACACTGCCGTTGAAGCCAACTTTCCGCTGGTAAAGCATTGCATGGTGCATGTCAACCCTTTGAGCGAGGACAGCCATGAAGCCTGCACTATGCTGCCGCCGGATTTACGTCCGCACGATCAGAATAATTAAACAAACGCTTCTTAATTATATCCACAATAATTTTTAATAATATTTTTTTGATATACCCTCTTGACAAGCTATCTTAAGGGGGTATATAATTTAGGCAATCAATGAATGATTGCTCATATGTATGGTAATGTTTTCCAATAAATGTATGGAGGTATCTGCTAATGAAAAAGATGTTATTTATTCTTGTCAGCATGCTGTGCCTGCTTTTATCAGCCGGCTGCGGCAGCGACAAACAGGCAGCGCAAGCACCTGCCACCGACAAGATACTGCGTGTGGCAACATCACCTGCTTCTCCGCCCTTTGAGCTTTATCTTAAGGAGCAAAACAAATTTACCGGCTTTGATATTGATTTAATCAATGATGTAGCCAAAAAAATGGGCTATGACAAGGTTGAATTTGTAAACACCCCGTTCGACGAGCTTCTGCCCGGCCTGAATCACAAAAAATATGATATTGCCATGAACAACTTCAGTAAAACCAAGGCACGTTCCATTGACTATGCTGCAAGTGATTCCTATGCTAAAGCTGCTTTCTCCATCGTTGCCAAAAAAGGCAGCAACCTCAAAGCAGACATCGACAGCATGAACGGCCGTAAGGTTGCCATCAAAAAAGGTGCTTCTGCCGAACGCGTCGCTAAATCCTTCCCCGGCAGCATCATTGTTGAATATCCCGAAAATGCCAGCGCTTTACATGCAGTAGAAACCGGCGAAGCAGACTACGCTATCTGCGGTAACCTGACCACTGCCTACTATATGACTCATACCGATGACGACAATTGCCTGCAGGTTGTAGGCCATTCCGAACGCCAGGATGATCTTGTTGTCTATGCTGAAAAAGGAAATGAAGAGCTGATTAAAAAGTTTAACGTTGCTTTGAGCGACTATAAAAAGAGCGGCGAATACAAAAGACTCATCAAATTCTACTTCGGCGATATCGAAAAACAGTCCTGATACACCCCAAACTCAGCTAAAAGCTAATAGCTTATATATATCACACCCCTATAATACTCTTTTTATAATACTCCTTATCAGCCGGCATCCCCTAAAGCCGGCGAACAAACACTCAACTCATCAAAACGCAGAAAAGCCTTGCAGTAAGTCCAAACTGCAAGGCTTTTTTGCTGTATTTTTATATTCAGTTTAATCCTCCGGATGCAGCTTAATGCAGGACGCACGCACCGCCCTATGCCAGCCGCGCAGCAGATGATTACGCGTTTCTTCATCCATATTGGGCATAAAGGTCTGCTCAATAACATGATTGCCCTTAATCATTTCCTTGTCATCCCAATAGCCAACTGCCAAACCTGCAAGATAAGCAGCACCCATAGCAGTTGTTTCGATACAGCTCGGGCGCTCTACCTTAACGTTGATAATGTCCGCCTGCGTCTGCATCAGGAAGCTGTTGGCACAGGCACCGCCATCAACCTGCAGCGAGCTCAGCTTAATACCGCTGTCCTCTTCCATAGCCTTCAGTACGTCGTACACCTGATAAGCAATAGCTTCGAGCGTTGCACGCACAATATGATTACGGTTAACACCGCGCGTAAGGCCAACAATCGCACCGCGTGCATACTGATTCCAATGCGGCGCACCCAAGCCGACAAAAGCAGGAACCATGTAGCAGCCGTTGGAATCAGGTACAGATTTCGCCATAGCTTCGGATTCGGCAGCATTGCGAATCAGTCCCAGCTCATCACGCAGCCATTGGATAGCAGCACCGGCAACGAAAATAGAGCCTTCCAGTGCATATTCCACCTTACCGTCTACACCCCAGGCGATAGTTGTAACAAGACCGTTTTTGCTGTCTACAGGCTTTTCGCCGGTATTCATCAGCATAAAACCGCCCGTACCGTAGGTATTTTTGGCTTCGCCGGGTGCAAAGCAGGTCTGTCCGAACAGCGCACATTGCTGGTCACCTGCAGCGCCGGCGATAGGAATAGAAGCCTCAAAAAGCTTGGCATCGGTAGAACCGTATACACAGCTGGACGGCTTAACCTCCGGCAGCATCTGACGCGGAATGCCCAAAACAGTCAGGATTTCGTCATCCCACTGCAGAGTATGAATATTAAACATCAATGTACGGGAAGCATTGGAATAATCCGTAACATGAACCTTACCGCCGGTCAGCTTCCAGATAATCCAGCTGTCAATAGTACCGAACAGCAGCTGGCCTGCTTCCGCACGCTCGCGTGCATGAGGTACGTTTTCCAAAATCCAGTGCAGCTTGGTACCAGAGAAATAAGCATCCAGAACCAGACCTGTTTTTTCACGGAACATATTGGCATAACCACGGATTTTCAGCAAATCGCAATATTCCGCGGTACGACGGCACTGCCAGACAATCGCCTTGCAAATAGGACGACCGGTATTCTTGTCCCAAACTACGGTAGTTTCGCGCTGATTCGTAATACCGATGCCGGCAATATCAGCCGGAGTAACATTCAGCTTGCTCATTGCCTCGTACATCAGGCCTACCTGAGTAGCCCAGATTTCCTCGGCATCGTGCTCCACCCAGCCTGCCTGCGGATAATACTGCGTAAACTCCTTTTGTGCTACGCTGCGGATTTCTCCCTGCTTGTCAAATAAAATACAGCGGCAGCTGGTAGTTCCCAAATCCAGCGCCATGATATATTTATTCTTCATGCTTTCACGACCTTTCCTTGATATTTTTAAGTATAACACAAAACATAAGGAGCCGCCACTTTCGTAGCAGCTCCTAAAAAAGCATATTTAATTATGTTATGTACGTCTAGGAATCCTGATGAAGTATATGGCGCCTTATCGCACGTCTTACAAGTTAGGCAGGAACATTACCAACCCCGGCACATAGGTGACAATAAGTAATGCTACAAGTAGCGCTACGATAAACGGCCAAACTTCCTTGAAGAATTCGCCGAGCGGCGTTTCCGTTATCGCACAAACCGTAAACATCATCGAACCGAACGGTGGCGTCAGACCGCCGATCATAATGTTAACAATGCAGATAATACCGAAGTGTACAGGGTCAACACCCAGCTTAGTTACAACAGGAACCAGCAGCGGAGCCAGAATAATCAGTGCAGCGCCACCCTCCAGGAACATGCCCAAAATCAGCAGCAGGATATTTACCAGCATCAGCATCATGTACGGATTACGGGTAAAGTCAAGCATTGCTGAGGTGATATGCTGCGGAATACGTTCCCAGTTCAGATAATAGCCAAAGAAAGAAGCTGCAACGATAATCAGTACAACGGAGCTGGTACCGTAAATAGTTTCCTTCATAATCGGCCAGACATATTCCCATTTCAATTCCTTATAAATGAAGACACCTACCAGAATGCAGTATACTACTGCTACGGCGCCTGCCTCGGACGGAGTGAACATACCCATGCGCAGGCCGGCAATAATACCGAACGGGAACAGCAGCGCCCAGATAGATTCCTTAAACTGAGTCATAATTTCACCGAAGGTAGCAGCCTTTTCACGTGAAGGCTTATAGCCACGCTTTTTAGAAACAATGGCAACAACAATCATCATGGATACTGCCATAAGAATGCCTGGCACATAGCCTGCCATAAACATTTTAGTTACGGATACGCTGGCAATCAGCGCATAAATAATCAGGTTAATTCCGGGAGGAATAACAGGCGTACTTGCGGAGGACGCAGCTGTTACCGCAGCACTGAAGGCTCTGCCGTAACCGCGCTTTTCCATTTCCGGAACAAGCATTTTACTCTGCATAGCAGCGTCAGCGTTAGCACTGCCGGAAACACCGCCCATCAGCAGGCTGAGCAGTACGTTAACCTGAGCCAGACCGCCGGTCATATGACCCATGAGCACGTCGGTAAATTTCATCAGCTTATCACTGATACCGGCATAGTTCATGATGGAGCCTGCCATAATAAAGAAGGGAATTGCCAGCAGCGGGAAGGACTGCGTGCTGGTAATAATACGTTGGAATACCAGATGCGCAGGAGAAGTCGCATCCAAAAAGGTAAAGTAGGAAATCGTTGCACCGAACAGGGCATAAGCGATTGGAATACTGGAAAAATAAAGCACAAAAACGATGATGACGGGCAAATAAGCCATTATTTTTCCTCCTTTCCGGAACCGGTAACATCCTGCCAGACAAATTTAATAGAATACACGGTCATGAGTACAAACGCAATCAGTACGGAAGAACTGATATAAACGGAAGAAATACCCAATACCGGGGTCATTTTCGTATAGGATTTGGAAATATAGATAATAGAAAGATAAGACATGTAGCCGTTGAGCGCTACAAGAATAATATCGGTAATCAGGCCGATAGCCTTCTGCATACCTTGGGGCATTCTCTTAACAATGATATCAACGCCAACGTGACCGCGATGCTTGAATACGGCGACAGCGCCGATAAATACCGACCAGACAAAGCAGCCGGTAGCAACCTCTTCAGACCAAACAAGGCCGGAGTTAAAAACATAACGCAGAACAATATTGATGACAACAAGGATAGTAGTAATGCTGATGAAAAATGCAGCAACTAAATCTTCCAGATTATTTAGCACGAAGCTCAGGTTTTTACCCAAAATTTTACCTCCATTTTTTATAGTAATACTTATGCAAAGGAAGGAGCTGTCACGCCGCATGCATGCAGCGTGGTAGCTCCTTAGTGTTTCATTATAACTGTTTAGTAATGTTGAAAAAATCTACAGCTTATTTTGCAGCGCGGATTTTTGCCAGCTCAGCTTTCAGCTTTTCATAGATACCAGGAGTTGCGCCTTCTTTTTCTTCCATCTGTTTGAATACAGGCTCGGTAGCTTTTTCGAAAGCAGCATGGTCAACATCGTTGAATTTTACGCCCTTGCTTTCCAGTTCCTTATAAACCTTGTTATAGGATTCGGTGGAAATCTTGGTCATTTCTTTACCGCCGTAAGCAAATTCTTCAGCAACAATCTTCTGATCTTCCGGAGACAGGCTGTTGAATACTTTGGTGGAAATGTATACGCCGCAGGTACCCAGGAAATGCTTGGTGGTAGCTACGTTTTTAACGTGCTCATAGCATTTGGTACCGATGTTGGTGAATTCGGAGCCTTCTAGACCATCTACAACGCCTTGGGAAACGCCGGACAGAGTTTCGGAGAACGGCAGGCTGGTAGCGGTAGCGCCCATAGCATTGATGGTGTCAATGAACAGCTTGCTGCCGGGAGTACGCAGTTTCAGACCTTTCATATCTTCCGGTTTGGTGATAACCTTGTTGGTCATAACATTACGGAAGCCAAAGATGTAGTCAAGAGCCAGAACCTTAATACCTTTTTCTTCAGCTTTCTTTTCCATGTCCTTAACCAACGGAGTTTCAATCATCTTCTCATATTCGTCATAGGATTGATACAGCATCGGGCCAACCAAAGGTTTGAAATCAGGTACATAGTCGCCCAGATAAGACGGGTCTTCTACAGAAATAAAGTTAGCACCATTAGCAACCTGCTCCAGGCCATCCTTGTAGCAAGCCAGCTGGTTTTGACCAAAGCATTGAATTTCTACACGGCCATTGGTTTTCTTGTTAATACGTTCAGCAACCAATTCCATAGATTTGTACAGCTGCTCATCGGGAGAAAATACATGGCTCAGCTTCAAAACAACCTTTTTGTCAGAACCTGCAGCCTTTTCATCCTTTTTGTCAGAACCGCCGCAACCGGTCAGCGCCAACATCATAACAGACATTAACAGAAGAGCTACGATCTTTTTCATATTCATCCTCCTAAATCCCTTGTTGAATTTTGTTGAAATTTAATGTAATAGAGATTCCCGTTTTGAATCTGATACCATATTAACAGAGTGACACAGAATTGTCAATAATTTTACGCACATTTAGCAAATGTACTTGCAGTCTAGCTTTTGGCCGTTTTTTATCCCTGTTGGTCTTATTATGTCCCACTTGTTTTTTCGCTTATCTTATGCTAAGATAGTGTTGAACATTATTGAAAAATTCAAGGAGGAATAGAAATGGTTCAAATTTTTGCGCACCGCGGCTTCAGCGGCTATTATCCTGAAAATACTATGCTTGCTTTCCAAAAGGTAGCAGAAGAAACTGTTGCTGACGGCATTGAACTGGATATCCAGCTCACCAAAGACGGTGAAATCGTTATCATGCATGACGAAATGCTCGACCGCACCACTAACGGCAGCGGCTGGCTGAAGGACCATACCCTGGAAGAGCTGAAAATGCTTTCTGTAGGCGTTAATGTCAAAGGCTTCTTCCCTCGCCAAACCATTCCTACATTACGCGAATATTTCACCTGGCTGAAAACCACCAAGCTGATTACCAATATCGAGCTCAAAACCAGCTATTTTGAATATGAAGGCATCGAAGAAAAGCTCATTGCTATGGTCAAGGAATTCGGTCTGGAAGACCAGATCTGGTATTCTTCCTTCAACCATTACACTGTTGCCAGAATCAAAAAACTGATGCCGGAAGCAAAATGCGGTCTTTTAACCGACACCTGGCTGATGAACATCGGTGAATACGCTGCTTCCCAAGGAGCTGCAAGTGTTAACGCCCGCACCTATTTCTGTGCTAAGGAAGGCGTTGCAGCTGATCTGCACGCACACAACATCGCTCTGCAGGCATGGACTCCTAACGATGCCGAAATGATGCAGGAGCTGGTTGATGCCGGTGTTGACGTTCTGATTACCAACTATCCTGACATTGCCGCAAAGGTTTTAGGCAGATAATTTATATCAGCCACCTGATACATAATCAAATTAGAAAGGATTGTGTTTATGCCTAAGAAGGTTACCCTGAAGGATATTGCTGCCAAGGCAGGTCTTTCGCCTGCCAGCGTATCGATGATTCTCAACAGGCGCAGTATTGACCGCTTCAACGCGGAAACTGTTGAGCAGGTCTATGCTATCGCCACTGAGCTCGGCTATAAAAGCAGCAAGGAAAAAGCCTACGCCCTCGTCAAGCCCTCAGATACACTGATCATTATTATCTGTCCTTCATTATTCAATCCTTTCTATACTACTATTATCCAAGGTATTGAAATCGCTGCCCGTAAGCAAGGCTTTGTCACCTCCGTCCGCACCACCTATTGGGATACGGATACAGAAAAATTTATCATGGAGCAGGCCCGTAAATTCAACGTTGCCGGTGTTATCTTTGCCATGATTCCTCAACAGCCGCAGCTGGCGTACAAGCTCAGCAAATATCTGCCGGTTGTTGCCATCGGTGACAGACGCAGTGATCTGGAGCTGGCTACTGTTGACATGAATAACTTTACTGCAGGCCAGCTCATCGGCAAGCATCTTACGGATTTGGGACATAAACATGTTGCCTATCTTTCTACAACGCTCAATGACCAACACACCTCACGTGTGCGCCGCTATCAGGGTTTGGAGGATGCCTGCAAGGCAACAGATGCCAAGCTTTCCCTCTTCACTCAAGAGATTACTTCTGACTATGAGCTTTCGCACGTTGAAGTAGAATACAGTACAGGCTATGAGCTTGCCAACCGTTGTCTTGATACTGCGCCGGAAACAACAGCCATGGTCGCTATCAATGATATGGTTGCCTATGGTGCATATAATGCCATTATCGACAGAGGCCTGAAGATTCCCAAGGATATCAGCCTTTGCGGTTTTGATAACATCTTCCCCTCGCATCTGCGCGGCATCAGCCTTACAACTATCGATAACTCGCTGACAGAATGCGGCAAAAGCGCCTTCAAGCTGTTGCAGGAGGAAATAGCCAGCTATGAGCACCACGGCAAATTTGAGCCTATTACTCATGTAGAATACAAATGCCGTCTTGTTGCCCGCTCCAGCAGCGGTCCGGCTCCCAAGCGTTGACAATTACCGCAGGATACTGTACAATAAAGCATACATAGTTTCTATGAATTAAAGAATTGTGCAGGTTTTTATTATGAACAACAAATATAGCAAAGCACTCAAAGCTGCTTTTCCACTAACGCTGCCAATTTGCGCAGCGTTTCTTTTTTTAGGCATCTCCTACGGCTTTTATATCTGCAGCAAGGGCTTTTCTCCCTGGTATCCGTTTTTTACCAGTGCGCTTGTCTTTGCCGGCAGCATGGAATTCGTTCTGGTCACAATGCTGCTTAGTCCCTTCAATCCTTTGTACTGCTTTTTTATGGCACTGATGATTAACTCTCGCCATCTTTTCTATGGCCTGAGCATGCTGGAAAAATATAAGAATACCGGTCTGAAGAAATTTTATCTGATCTTCGGTATGTGTGATGAATCCTTCGCCATCAACTGCAATACTGTTATCCCCGAAGGCATCGACAAGGGCTGCTTCATGGTCTGCGTAAATCTGCTGAACCAAATCTACTGGGTAGCGGGCGCAACCATCGGCGGTCTTTTGGGCAACAGTCTGCAAGTCAATACCAAAGGCCTGGACTTCGCCCTCGTCGCTCTCTTCACGGCAATTTTCGTCAGCCAATGGCAATCGACAGAAAATCACACTCCTGCTGTTTTAGGCATTGTCATTCCGTTGCTTTGCCTGGTGCTCATCGGTCCGCAAAGCTTTATTCCGCCAGCTATGCTGCTTCTGCTGCTGGTATTTATCACAGCATATTACAAAGGAGGCATCAAATTATGAGCTTCACAGAACAAATCATAACTATTGCCGCCGTTGTCGCAGGCACGATGTTAACGCGCTTTCTGCCCTTCATCCTGTTTCCGGCCAATAAAAAAACGCCGCCATTAGTAGCGTTTTTAGGCAAAATGCTGCCTGCGGCCGTTATGGGCATGCTTGTGGTCTACTCCCTCAAGGATACGCAAATTATGACCGGCAGCCACGGCCTGCCTGAAGCCATAGCCGTAGCGCTGACAGTTATCCTGCAGGCAACCCTGCGTAATCTGCTGCTGACGATAGCAGCAGGCACTATAGGCTATATGCTGCTGGTGCAATATGTATTTGCATAAAAATATTATAGCGTTTAAAAGAGCGGTGAAAACAGCATTGCAATGTTGTTTTCACCGCTGGTTTTTTATTCAAATTTTTTTAGCGCTAAACTAACAAAGCTAACATCTACATACTTTAAGAACCTGCTTTGCTATATAATATATTTTAGGTGCGTTAGTTGTAAGTTCTTTTAGTATATAGCTAACAAAATCATATTGTATTTTCCCGTTAGTGCCGTTGTTGTTCATCACCTTTTTAATTTCATCTCTAGTTGCAGAATTAAGCAGCCTATGCCACCCTATGTTGTATTTGGTGCCAGCCAATATAGCTAGTAGTGTCGCAGCACAATAATTACTTATCATTATTCCCTTTACTCTCGCTGCTTGAATTTTATCATAATTACGGTATGCTACAGCTTCGTGTGCAACGCTTCCCTTTCCATGATTCAGATTTTTGCTAATAAATACATCATATACATAATTACTGTAGAAGAAACTCTCCGTAATTATGCCCAGCATAGGTTTTTTGCTTTTTAATTCATAGACATTGATAGTATTTTCATCCACTGCCCAAAAAACTATCGCAGCTTCTTCTCCTCCAAACAGCTCCTTGCCGCTCGCCTTGCTGCCCTCAACTAAGCCTACAGGTAATTGTCTGCCTACTATAGCTTCTCTGGTCAATGCTAAAATATTTCTTTTAGCACTCTCTGAATCACACAATAAGTAGGCAACGTAGCTTTCCAGCCCCATCTCTAATAACTTCGCAAGATCCTCTTCTGCTTCTTTTACAGGCACATTTGCCACGAAGCTATGACTAGCCAAATATATTTTAAAATTCTCCTTTAGTGCTTCTAAAGTTGGGGCAAGCTTAAACCACATAGTGTATTGCTCGCTAAATTTCAAAATTCTATATAAAAACTTTCCCATATATCCATTAGCTGGCTTTCCACCAGAGTAACTAGTATTAGTTATGCCTTCTACATCTAGCTCAATTTCTAATTCCGGCTTATTAGTTTTGGCTTTGATAAGCAGGCACCAAGCTTCAAAGCAGGCTCTATCATCTTGCATAGCAAGAGGCTGCTTGGAAAAGCCCGCCGCTTCTTTTTTTAATTTCATTAACAATTTATTGGGTTCAATATAATCTAACACAATATCTTCAGGAAAATTAGCTATTTTGACTCCAATGTAGCCTAATATTAATTTTTGTACACCTGTCATCTTAAAGTCCTCCTCACATCTCGGTTATCGCTTATTTCTAAGCTCTCAGCCAAAACTGCTCTGTTAATAAGCTCTGCCCTCTCTGAATGAATCACCGCCGTATAATCCTGAGCATCAACGAGCCTGATAATTTCTTCTATCACCTTTTTAGACGCATGGCCACTAGTATGTAGCTGCACTGTAGGATATTGTGTACACAGCCTTGCTAAATCCTCTTTATAATATTCAGCTCCCTTATCCTTAATATAACCTTGCCACTGAGAGTATATTATTAACGGTTGTAATTCCTTATATTTTTCCCAGAGCTTCTTTACTGTAGCCACTGCCATCATCCCGCTCACGAAAATAACTGTTCCATGTTCCTGCAGATGCCTATCTTGTATTTGGTAGGTGCTGTCATCATGCAGATAATCCTTATCTAGCAAAAGCGTATACATTTTATAAGGCTGCCACGGCTTCTCGCTCTGCTTGTAATATAAGCGATTGCAAAGCTCTTGCTTATATTTATAATAACTTTTAAACTGCGCCAGCATATAGCCATTTAACAATACATCTTTCCGCTTACATCTGGCCATGCGGTAAAAATTCTGTAAACGCGTAAAATTAGTAGATGCACATAGGCAAAAAATCAGCTTATGCTGCTGCATCAATTCCCCAGCCTGCTGAGCCAGCTCCTCCTCGGTTAAATGGTTATCTTCCCGTGTAAGATTTGTTCCTTCTGTAATAAGCACATCCACAGGTTTTTTCAGAACATAGCATTTTAATAGCTTTTTCAGCTTATCTCCAATATAACCATGTGTCCGAAAATCACCCATATGTAAAATACGCTTATCCGGCGTTTCGATAAGATACATCATCGCCGCTGTTGCAGAATGATCAATCGTATAGGGCGTAACCTTAATATCCCCAACCTTGATTACATCCTGCGCCCAAATAATATGCGTGTGTGCAGCGTCCTGCAAAAGCTCCACCTGTTTACTATACTTGTTATCGTGTCTAGCCAAGGCTACGTATGTATTAATAAGTACATCCCTACACAAGCTGCTCATATAAAGCGGAATTTCTGGCAGCAGCTTCTCAAAGCAGCCAATGTGGTCACCATGATAATGGGTAAAGAACACTGCGTCATACTGTGCTTCACCAGACGTCAAGCCAACAACCTCTACATCATCCTTATACCTGCTTCCTGGAAGATTTTTACCAAAATCAATACAAATTTTCGTTGTCTCTGTGCTAATTAAAGTTACGCAGCCACCAATCTGGTCTGCATGTAGATATTCAATATTCGTAGCCATGATTACGCTCCTTTCTACTCCTTGCTTATATAATACTAAATGCGAGATACTAAAAATACCCCAGCTGCTTAGAATTTTGGCTATAAAAACACCGCCTAAAGTTAGATTTTTAGGTCTAACTTTAGGCGGTCGTTTTTAAAAATATCTTTTGGAAAACTCCTTATTCCTACCTTTAGGCTGTCTAATATATTTTTGTTTTTACTTACCATCCTTACATATTTTATTATGCCTTATTTCTACACCATCAGCAAAAATCCTGCTGTCATAATTCCCGCCTTCTCTATATACATGTAAGCCTTATTTATACAATGCCAGCTGGCTTTCCAGATATTTTTTATACGCTTCGCGCACACACTCAGGGCCTGTAATAATCACATTCCCGCCCATGCCTGCAACCCAGTTAAAAAATCCACCCTCAGCCTGCACCTGCACGCTGGTCGTAAAATATTCCTTATCGTTTTTACAGTCACTAATATTCAGCAGATTACCAAACGTTCCCAATACATCCAGCCGTGTCCGCTGCCTGCAATGCAAATTTACCCGCTGCGTATCACCAAACCACATATTAATATGCTCGCGCAGATAATCACTAATGCCCTTGCCATCTGCCAACAATTTTTTATAAGTCTCATTGAGCTTGATATCTTTAGCTGCCAGCTCCGTTTCCTTTACATTAATCATACGGGAAACACGGTAATGGCTGAAATTTTTATATTCGCCCGTGCAGGCAATCACATAATAATCATTTTTCGCAGGCACAAGATAATAGGGACTGACATAATATATCATACCATCATTGCGCAAGTCCTCCTGCGCAGGCTTTGCCAGATGCTTATCATTGTATTGAAAGCTAATCTGCTTACGTTCGCGGATAGCCTCTAATATCCTGTCAAAATTATACTTAGCCTGCTTTGTCGCCACATTCAGACTCTCGTCACGGATAACAGCCTTTTTGAGCAGCTCTTTATCAGATTCCGTGCCCAAAGTCATAATTGCATCGCCCAGCTTACGCGCATCATCTGCTGCCAGAAAGCGAGCAGATGCAACGGCATCCGCCAGCATTTTCAGCTGATAGCCTTCAAATGTTCTCTGCTTACCGTTCATATACTTGCCTTCATTATGGTTTGCGCAGCTCTCCAGCTCATAGCCACACTCATTAATACTTGCCCAGTCCCGTAAAATAGACTTACGGTCCGGAAGTTTATCGCAGGTTCCATCCTCTAGCAGCTTCTGTTGAATCTCTGTCACATTCAAAGGATGTTCCTCGTCTGTATTCAGCATATATTCAAAAACGCGCAGCAAACGACATTTATTTGGATTCTTTTTCATGTAAGCCACCACCTTCACCTTAAAATAATTTTCATAAGAAACCTTTCATGTCTACTATACTACTAAAGATATATCAAAAATAACCCTGCTGTCAAGCTATACAAATATCTTGAAGGAGCTTTTAAATGGTGCTTCGTATTATAGTTCTTCCCATCATTGACAGTTATTAAGTATTTCTTAACAACTGAATCTTTCCTCATAACTTTGGTCCACTCGAAATATGCGACTGCGCCAAAATATCACTTTCAAATACCTAAAACATCTCGTTTTTAAATCTGCCAAAGAAAGTTTCCATAATACAGTTGTCATAGCAGTTGCCTTTTCTGGACATTGATTGAATGTACATATAGCAGTGATATATTTTATCTGCCGTACAAAATTAAAACTACCCTCCGCCATGCTCTGTCCAACATGACGAAGGGTAGTCTTTTCATTTATATCCTATATATACTGCCAATGTCCCCTAAGCAAATATATACAGAAAGAAGGAATTTGTAATTGTAAGCATCTTTGAAGCTTTGTGCGTCAGGGCAGCTTCCGCCCCGTCTATAATAAATTGTTCTCTATCCAATTTGCGTCTGCTGACCGCTCCCATTCGGGAGCGTTGCAGACGTTTTAAGAAAGGTGGTAAGACTTATGTCTTTAATTAATTATGCTGCAGTCGGGAAGAACGGCCATACGATAGGAATAACGATGATTGCAACAATCATGCTGACTGCTACCAGACCGCCGCCGCATTTAACATAATCCATGAATTTGTACTTGCCAGGGCCAAGTACCAGGGTGTTCGGAGGAGTACCTACCGGAGAAGCGAATGCACAGCTGGAAGCAATCAGGATTGCCATCAGTACGGCTTTCGGAGATGCACCCATTTGTGCGGACAGTGCAATGCCAACCGGGCACAGCAGAGCTTTAGAAGCGGTGTTGCTCATGAACTGAGTCAGGATAACTGCCAGACCGAAAAGTACTGCAGTTACCAGGTACGGAGACGGGTTACCGCCCATCAGGCTTACGGTGAATTCAGCAATCAGCTTGCCAGCGCCGCTGGTGTTCATAGCTGTTGCAACAGGAATCATGCCTGCAAACAGGAAGATGGTAATCCAGTCGATGGAGTTATAGGCTTGTTTTTCAGTGATGCAGCCTGTCAGTACGCACAGTACCGCTCCGACAACAGCAGCCAGTTCCAGAGGAACGACGCTGGTTGCCATAGAACCGATAACGCCAACCATGATGATACCGCAGATCATTTGTTTTCTCGGAGTAGTGTTGGTAGCATCAATCTCTTGCTCTACATCTGCAACCTCGTCGGTTTTAGCTTCCGGCAGGATGTATTTGCCAAGGAACATCATGTAAACGATGCCGGCAATAGTAATAGGAATGCCGATGTAGGCATATTCAAAGAAGCCAAATTGCAGCTCCGGCATACCTGCTGCTTTCAGAGCAACGTTTGCCAGAATGTTCGGCGGGGTACCGATCAGGGTGCAGGTACCGCCAAGGCCGGCAGCGAAAGCCAACGGCATCAGCTGACGGGAAGCGGAAAGCTTTGCTTGTGCGCAGATACCCATAACTACAGGAATCAGGCAAGCGGTGGTACCGGTGTTAGACAAGAACGCAGACATAACAGCTGCAATAACCATAAGACCAAACATCAGGCTGTTTTCATTAGTACCAAACAGCTTTACTACAGCGCCGCCAACCTTTTGAGCAAGGCCGGTGTAAAACATAGCAGCGCCAACAACGAACATACCGCCAAAAAGAACTACAGTAGAATCTGCCAGGCCAAGGAAGATTTGGTTCTCAGGAACCAGGCCCAATGCACTGCAGGCTATAGCAGCCAGAACCGCGGTCATTGCCAGCGGAATCATTTCGGTAACGAATAACAGTGCAACTACTGCTAACAAAATCAAGCATTTAATTGCTGGTGTCATAAAAATTTCCCTCCACTTATTTCTTCTTAAATAGGTTTACATATTGAAAAGTGTTTACAAAGAGTTTGCCATCTTCGCCTCGATGCGGGAAGACTTTACCTTCCTTTTTCCTGTTCTCGATAGCTCGATAGTAAAACTTCTTGTCTACCTGTTTCAGGTACTCCCGAATCTTAGAATCTTCTTTTTCATCATTCATGATAAGTGCAATGTCCAAAACTTATCAGCTCCTTTCTTGTTCCTTTTGGAGAGTGCCTTTCACTGTTAGAGATTATACAACATATTCCAAAATAATAAAAATACCCAATTGGAATAGAAGTTATATGAATTAAGTATATTTTAGAAAGTAATTAAATGTATTTCGTAACTTACTTCTACTTGTTTTTTATAGCAGGCAGTTCTATATTATACAACAATTATCGCCGAAATAAAAATACCTATGTAGCATTATTCATATATCCATCAGGAATATTTTAGGCAAACAAAAAGCCAGTCTGCCAACGACGTACAAGGAGGTAGGCTATAACGTCATCGCTCGCGGACTGGCATATTACAATGCTGCTGTTTAAAGCTTAAAGCAAAATATTCTTAAACCATTTACTATAGTATTCTCTGTCCAACTCTTTGAGATAGTTCAGTACAAAGCTCATCTTTCTTCTTAACCTCTTTTTAATGCTTTCAGGGATGCTTCGCTCAGTTTGAAGCCCTGCACTCTTCTGCTGAAGGCAAAGCCTTTTTCACCACAATGCGGGAATACTTTTGCTGCACCGTTGCGTTGACGGCACAGATGTGCGAATAAACCGGTTTCTTTTTCGACTGCCATTTTTGTTTCAGCCATGATTGTTCTCTCCTTTGCTTTGAATAAGTCAATTTGTCAATTTGCTCTGTATAAGGCCCCTGCTTTATACGCATTTAGTATAACAGATATTGCTTAATAAGAAAAATAGCTAATAGGAATTATAGATATGACAATTTATTATTGCTTTTTGGCATTCTTCTGTTCTATAATAGCCTTAATCGTTGAATTTCTTGAAAATGTACTAGCAATATGATAAACTAATTGTATTATACCCATATTTAGAATCTATTATTGTTTCTATTTTACATAAGTTTAATATTAGTTGGAGGTCTGCAAAACATGGAATTAGACAATTACAGAAACTTTTTGGCAATTATCGAAGCCGGCAGCTTTACCGGTGCGGCTGATTACGTGCACATCGCTCAGCCTGCCCTCAGCAAGCAGCTGCGTGCCCTGGAAAACTATTTCGGCACCAAGCTGATAATTACCACCCGAGGCAGCCGTCAGATTCTCCTGACCGAGGCAGGACGCGTCCTCTATCAAAAAGCAAAGTACATGTGTGCTTTGGAGGATCTTGCCAAAAGCGAAATCGAAAACATCATGGGCGGTGTTGTAGGTACGCTGCGTTTCAGCATTGCCAACTCCCGCAGTGCTTTATTCATCAAATCCTCACTCAAGGATTTCTGTACTCTTTATCCTAATATCAAATGTGAGCTGTTTGAAGCAAGCATAAACGAACAGACACAGCAAATGCTTAATGGTATTACTGAGTTGGGCATTTTGAGCGTACCTGTTGAGCATCAGGATAACTTTGAGGTTCTCTTCCGTCGCGATGAAGAGCTGACAGCTGTTTTCCATAAAAACTCCGTTTTCCTGGATGACAGCAAAAAGGTTGTCACCCTTAAGGAATTAGAGGATGTACCTCTGAGCATCAGCTCCGGCTGCTCCGAAATCTTTCTCAAGGCCTGTGCGCAGGCATCCATCGTACCGCGTATCACCTGCACCAGCACAACACGCAGCACTACATTGGAATGGACACGCGTCAAGGCAGCCGTTTCTATCGTGCCTGTAGAGTCCGGAGAGGACCTTGGTGAAGAGTTTATCACCCGTCCTATATCCGACATCAAGGCAGACGTTTACAAGACCGTAGTAAAGGTTAAAGACAGACCGCTTTCCGTCGTTGCCCAGCATTTCCTCAAATTCTATTCCAAGACACGTAATTCACAGCAGGTATGCAACCTGGATGAAGTCCTGAAAAACTCATCTTTATAAAATAAAAAACCGCCTCACGGCGGTTTTTTTGTTTATCATACTATGCTTATGCTTTCCTTGCGAAGGCAATAAAAAAGCCGCCTTACCCGGCGGTTTTTTTATTGTTGCATTGTCACACCCCTGTAACAAGCTACACACGATAAAATTGGAGGAGAAGGAGAATTTGAAAAATCTTTACGTAGCAGAACAGCAAATTGTCCGATTTGCTTAGTTTGTTCTAATGTTTGGGAAATCAATATTTCGCCCTACATTTGATAGTTGAAAAAAACCGTCTTTGCAAGCAAAGACGGTTAATGCGCACAATTAAGATAGCTGCCACTCTCACATAAACAGTATCTTGTCTGTTAACATCTTCTCCTGTCGCTCGCAGGTCAAGCATATGCTTGTACAAAGTACTTTGCTGACTCCAGGCAAGCCTGTTACAGCGGCGGGACCGTGTGGATTTTCACCAATTAGTGCTTTATACGAAATATTGATTTGTTGCTTTTAATTATACTAAGTCCGATTAAGAATGTCAAGACTTTAGCGAAAAAGTTCTCGAAAAAAATATTGTAAGAACTCATATCACTAAAGAGGCACTTATTTGTTGACAATAAAAGAATTAGCATCTCTTACTCTTTTCGGGGCAAATCTCCGCAGCCTTTGATCCGGTTAACATCATATTTTCCCTTGCAGTAATGTCCTTTTGCAGCATCCGCAAGGCATTATATAACAAAAAGGCTGTCACCGATGAAACTTCATCAGTGACAGCCTTTTTTATGTTTGCCGGTCAAAAATCACCACAGGGTACTTTCTTGCCGGACTTTATTTGTTTTGATTGCGATGCCTCATTGAAGCACGATCAATATCAAAGGCATTAATCAGCTCGGTAACAGCCTGACTTGGGGATACCACGCCATTAACAGCTGCTTCCATTACTGCCGGTAAGCGTCCTTTAATCATCGGGTCTTCAAAGAACAGGTTATGTAAATGCTCGTCAATCATGCTGTTAACCCAAGAAATAGTCTGCGATTTACGACGTTTGTCGAAGGAACCGCATTCCTTGGTAACCTTTTCGAACTTGCGCATTACTGCCCAAAGCTCAAGCAGGCCTTCCTTGGTCAAAGCAGAGCATCTGTAGGCGTGAGTTTTCCAGCCTTCGGTAGCAGGGCGGATGAATTCAATCATACGCTCATACTCACCCTGGGTAACGATAGCTTTAGGCAGATTGTCACCATCGGCTTTGTTGACAACGATAGCGTCGGCAACCTCCATGATGCCTTTCTTGATGCCTTGCAAATCATCACCGGCACCGGTCAGTACTACCAGCATAAAGAAGTCAACCATCGAACGGACGGTGATTTCGGACTGGCCTACACCTACGGTTTCTACTAAGATAACGTCACAGCCTGCAGCCTCGCAAAGCAGCATGGTTTCACGGCTTTTACGGGCAACGCCGCCCAAGGTACCCTTTGCAGGGGACGGACGGATAAAGCAATTAGGTTCACGCGAAAGCATCTGCATACGCGTTTTATCACCCAAAATAGAGCCACCGGTAATAGAGCTGGTAGGGTCGACAGCAAGAACTGCGACCTTGTAGCCCTGATGACACAGCATCTGACCAAAAGACTCGATAAAGGTACTTTTGCCGGCACCCGGTACACCGGAAATGCCAATGCGCAAAGCTTTGCCTGTACGCGGCAGGAGAGCCTGCAGGACACGCTGTGCTTTATCAAAATCCCTCGGTGCATTGCTTTCTATAAGAGTAATAGCTTGAGATAAGGTTTTACGATCGCCTTCACTGACTCCTTTTATTAACTCTTCCGGACTAGGCTTTTTCCTCAAGGGGAATTTCCTAATATTATCCACAGGGTTATACTTCTCCTCGCTGACAGCGTTTACGGCACTGTCAATCCCGCCCATTACAGAGCAGGCAAAGTTAGGGTCTTTTTTCAGGGGTACCCAACTCGGCCTAATATCTTTTTCACCAGTTTCAGGCATTTATATCACCTCAGTCTTCAGCGTGTTCAGCTTTTGCACGGTCAACCAACATTTGCAGTAATTGGATGCAGCACTTAGGAATGTTGGTACCAGGTCCAAAGATGCCTGCTGCACCATGTTCATACAGGTAGTCATAATCCTGTGCAGGAATTACGCCGCCGATACATACCATGATATCTTCACGGCCACGTTTCTTCAGTTCTTCAACGATTGCCGGCAGCAAGGTTTTATGACCTGCAGCCAGGGAAGAGAAGCCAACCATATCAACGTCGTTATCTACAGCGTCTTGTGCAGATTCTTCCGGAGTCTGGAACAGAGGACCAACGTCGACGGTCCAGCCCATATCAGCGAAGGAGGTTGCCAGAACTTTTTGTCCGCGGTCATGACCGTCTTGGCCCATTTTAGCCAGGAAGATACGAGGACGACGGCCTTCAAGTTTTTCAAACTCATCAGCCAGTTTGGTAGCTTTTTCCATGTCATCGTTGCCGCTGAATTCACTGGAGTATACACCGGATACAGTGTGGATTACAGCATTGAAACGACCGGATACTTTTTCAACTGCGTCAGAAATTTCACCAAGGGAAGCACGGTCGCGAGCAGCTTGTACAGCCATTTCCAGCAGGTTGCCGTTGTCACGGGTTTCTGCTGCGCGGGTAATAGCTTCCAGATCGCGTGCAACAGCGTCGTTGTTGCGTTCTGCTCTCAGTTTTTCCAGACGTTTAATCTGAGCGTTACGTACAGCGGTGTTATCGATGGACAGTACGTTCAGAGGATCTTCCTTAGCCAGACGATATTTGTTCAGGCCAACGATAGTTTCCTTACCGCTATCGATGTTAGCTTGACGACGAGCTGCGCACTCTTCGATACGCATCTTCGGCAGGCCGGTTGCAATAGCTTTTGCCATACCACCGAGTGCTTCAACTTCCTGGATATGAGCCCAAGCACGGCGAATGATTTCGTTGGTGAGGTATTCAACATAGTAGGAACCGCCCCACGGATCGATAATCTTGCAGACTTTGGTTTCATCCTGGATGTACAGCTGGGTGTTACGAGCAAGACGAGCGGAGAAGTCGGTCGGCAATGCGATAGCTTCGTCCAGTGCGTTTGTATGCAGGGATTGGGTATGACCCAGAGCAGCAGACATAGCTTCCATACAAGTACGGGAGATGTTGTTGAACGGATCCTGTTCGGTCAAAGACCAGCCGGAAGTCTGGCTGTGAGTACGCAGTGCCATGGATTTCGGGTTCTTAGCGCCGAAGCTCTTAAGAATCTTAGCCCACAGAACACGAGCAGCACGCATTTTAGCAACTTCCATGAAGTAGTTTTTGCCCATATCCCAGAAGAAGGACAGACGTTTTGCGAATGCGTCTACAGGCAGGCCTGCAGCTTCACCAGTACGGATATATTCCATACCATCGGCCAGAGTGTAGCCTAATTCAAGGTCGCAGGTTGCGCCGCACTCTTGAATATGGTAACCGGAAATGGAAATACTGTTGAATTTAGGCATATATTTGGTGGTATATTCGAAAATATCACCGATGATACGCATGGACATAGCAGGCGGATAAATGTAGGTGTTACGTACCATGAACTCTTTCAGAATATCGTTCTGAATGGTACCGGCCATGATGGATTTATCAACGCCTTGTTCTTCACCGGATACGATGAAGAATGCCAGTACAGGCAGTACTGCGCCGTTCATGGTCATGGATACGGACATCTGATCCAGAGGAATACCGGAGAACAGGATGTTCATATCAAGCATGGAGCAAACAGATACGCCTGCTTTACCAACGTCACCAACTACACGCGGGTTATCAGCGTCATAGCCGCGGTGAGTCGGCAAGTCGAACGCGATGGACAGACCTTTTTGGCCTGCAGCCAGGTTACGACGATAGAATGCGTTAGATTCTTCCGCAGTGGAGAAACCTGCATATTGACGTACAGTCCACGGACGGAATACATACATTGTGGAGTAAGGACCACGCAGGAACGGAGGAATACCGCTCATAAAGTCCAAATGGTTACATTTATCATAGATATCCTTGGTGTACAGCGGAGCTTTAGGAATACGTTCCAAGGTAGTATCATAAAGGGCATCATAATTTTCGCCCATTTTTTCTTCCAGATTTTTCTTCCATTCGTCATAAGAACAAGAAGGATGATCAGGAAGGGCTACTTTAGTGAAATCCGGATTAATGCTCATTATTCAATCATCCCTTTCTTCTTTTGCAGCATCTTCAGAGTTTGGAAGCAGTTAGCTTTTACGCTGATGAAATCGTCAACGCCAGCATCTTTGTAAACTTGTTCCAGGTCTTTCGGAGCAGCGCCGGCCAAGAACAGAGTAGCGGACGGTTTCATAGCTGCTTTAATCATCGGAGCCAGTTTCGGAACGATTTCCGGATAGGTAGCATCGGTGGAGCAGATAACTGCAACATCGTAGTCGCCTTCTTTGAAAGCTTTCAGGCATTTTTCGTATTGATCGCCATCTTCGCCGTCTTGGAAACCATCGTTCAGATGAACGTTGAATTCACCAACCTGCAGGAAAGAGGTGGAGAAATCGGCACGAGCTTTATGTTGAGGAATCGGTCCCATGTTGCACAGGAATACTTCAACATTTTTGCCGGTTTTCTTAACATAGTCTTCAGTTTCGAAACGCAGTGCTTCATAGCGCTCGGTCCAGTGATGAGCAGCGATTGCTTCAACGGTTTCCGGAGCTTCAGCCTTGCAGGATGCAGCAGCAACCTGGCCGATAGTAGCACCATTGCTGAATGCTTCGATTGCGCCTTCAACAGTTTCAACAGTAGCCAGCTTGCCAGCCAGGTAGTTGGTGTCGATATCAGCAACGTAAGCAGCAACAGCAGCTTCGCGTTCTTTCTTCAGTTTCGGAGTGTCCTCTTCGCGGCGCTCCAGCGGTTCTTCGGTCATGTTCGGGTACATGTTTACGCCAACAGCGCGATCGCTGCGCATTTCCAAAGCTTTGAAGCGCTTAGCCAGAACTTCAGCAACTTGTGCTTGCGGATAGCCAGCTTCCAGAGCTTTAATGATGCCGCCCATTTCCTCAACCTTTTGGAACTCAGCCCAGATTTTTTCGGTAATCTGCTTGGTCAGGGTTTCAACGCCCCAGGAACCGCCAGCAGCATCGATCGGGCTCAGCATACCAAATTCTTCTTGCAGCATTACATGCAGGTTACGAGCGATACGACGGGAGAATACGTCGCCTTTACGGATCAGCTCGTCAAACGGCGGATTGTCATAAGTGCAAACGCCGCCTACAACGCTGGAGAAGGTTTGGGTGCAGTTACGCAGCATGTTAACATACGGGTCAACAACGGTTTTAGTGAAGCGAGCGCAACGGCCATGAACCTTAATAGCACGGTCTGCTTCTTCAGCACCGAATGCTTCCATAATAGCTGCCCAGATCATACGCAGGGAACGCAGTTTTGCGATTTCCATGAAGAAGTTAGCACCTTGGTTGAAGCAGAAGTACAGGGAGTTAGCAATATCGTGCAGCTCAACGCCGCGTTTTTGCATTTGACGTACATATTCAACAGCAGTAGCGAAGGTGTAAGCAACCTCTTGTACTGCTTCTGCACCGCCATCGGTGTAAGCATCACTGTTGATGAAAACAGTGCGCAGCTCCGGAGTATTAGCTTTAGCAAATTTAATGGTTTCAGCCATTTCATCATACAAAGCATCCAGAGAGGTTTCGGTTTTACCGGTTTTTACCAGCTCGCCAATCGGGTCGCCGCCGATAACACCACGCAGGGTTTTAACATCATGACCTGCGCCTTTCAGAGCAGCAACAGTCAGAGCCAGCAGGTTTTTAGCGCCGGCACCGGTGTACATCATAATAGGATATTTGTCAAGTTTCAGACCATCCAGCAGAACGCTCATATCTTCAACAGTAGTAACGTTCACGCCAATATCGCCGGGTTTTTCTGCATCTTTAACGTCTACGCCGTTTTTGGTTGCAGTATCCAGTTTGATATTGTAAACAGTGGAGCCCTTGGAAATTTCTTCCTTCAGCAGCTCGTTGTTTTCAGCCGGCAGGGTTTCATCGCAAGCTTGTGCAATGCCCCAAGGCTCGTGTACATAACCGTTAACAGTTGCGCCACGCAGGAAATCGCCCATACCGGGATAATCGTTGGTCGGCAGAATTGCATCAGTGCCTTTACGAGTATAAATCGGGTCAAAGGTAATGCCCTCGTAGTTTTTGGTATACATGATCTTGTCAAAGGGTTTGCCCTTCAACAGTACATTACATGCCTCCACCCATTCATCCCAGGTGGGTTCGGTAAATTCATCAAAAGTTACCTCCGGGAATTCGGTTACTTTCTCTGACTTACGCAACATGGCTTCCAGTTCTTTGTCTGTCAACGGTCTTTCGCCATCAACGACTGCTGCAGTTTTTTGTTGTTCATCAGCCATTCAAATAATCCTCCTTTAATAATTTAATCATTACTGTGAAAAAGCTCACAGCACCAAGCTGAAACGCATATCACCTCCAGCCAATCTCGTCTGCTGATGCAGCTGCTATCCGACCGCTCTCACCCGGTCATCAGGGGACATGTGCCGCATCCTTGCTTGGATAGATTTTAAGAAGCAAACAGCATTTATATACACGGTCACGGTTGTCCAGGCCGTATATAACAAAATAACAGGCAGTTTAATCTGCCAGGAACTCCTGCAGACGTCCGTAATTAATCTGGACTCTGCGCAGCTCGTTTTCTTCAGGCATAGTATCATTAAGAATCATGTTGCCTAAAGCAGCACCCGGCTCTGCGCCACGGTTCTGCATAAAACGGGCATAGTATTCAATCTGAGGAACATCTTCAGCTGCCTTGTAAATAACAGCAGCCTGTTCCAAAGGATCTTCAGCAATAATATAGGGATTTACCCCTTCATTGAAGTATTTTTTCAAAAGCTCGCAGATATCTGTCTTTTTGGGGTTATATTGCACACGTACGCACTTTACTTCCAGCTCACCGCTGGCTTTAGCACGTCCGGCAACAACTTCTTCAACGCCTTTCATACCTTCAAAGGCTGCTAGCAGTTCAGCAATTTTGCCTGCCAAATATAATTCTTTCATATTAATAACCTCCCTTTAAACAGCAAAAAATAAAGCCACCACATCTGTGATGGCTGGATTGTCAGCACGACAGCGCACCCCTACGCTGTCGTACTTGAGAGGAGAAAGGAAATGTTCTCAGCTAAAAGAAAAATTTGAGAATGGGATTTGAAAAACACGATATGTCCAGTATCGCGGACAAGTATGACAGATAGCATCGATGGCCCGGCCACTCTCCAAAAGGTCACAGCCATCACGTGACCTTCAATGGCATAAGAAACAGAAAACCGTTTCTCAAAAAGAATCCTTCACCCAATACGGGCGGGACTTTTGAAAAACGGCGAAATATCAAAAGCTACTAGGCGCACAAGCCTATACTACAGCTCTACGACATCTCTCCCCGTCTCTCGCAGGTCAAACGACGATGCATCTTACAGGCAGTTCTTCTGGCTTCGCTTCTTCACGTGTTTCACCTTCCCAGAGGACCCCTCCAGTGGTATAAATAAAACACGCTCCACGTCACAGCGGCGGGACCGTGCCGGACTTTCACCGGCTTCTCTATTGAGCTTTCGCACCTGTAATATCAATATCAACTTGTTGTTTTAATTATAGCAGTTACTATTTACCTTGTCAACCTTTTTCATGGATTTTTATTTTTGTATTTGTATTCCATGTATGTAGCAGTCTTATGTATATTTGTGTCCATTTCTGATTAACTGTTCTTTGTATTTGATTTACATATAATACAATATAAAATCTTCAATATTGCAGTCAAAGCAGGCTTTTTGACAATAAAAAACGCCTACAGCTCAGCTGCAAGCGTCTTTACGATTTAGCAATCTTCATTTTTATACCACCTGTTAATGGATATAGTAGAAATTCATTTCATATAAAGCTTTGACAAATTTTTCCAGCATTATTCTCACCTCCAGAAATCAGTGAATCATATACCATTTAAAGTTACACAGAGTTTCAACAAATTTTTCAAAAGTCATTTTTACATCATCCCTTCTGCTTTATTTTAAGGTCTTGCCTTTACATGCATTAAGTATAACACCTTATGACGTTTTTGTCCACTATGGACTTTTTATGTCCCGTTAAATGGTTGAGAAGCTCCAAAGCCTTATAGCATGGTGCTTTACAAGGATTTTACATGCAAAAAATAAAGAGGACTGCAAGAAAAATTTTTCTTAAATCAAGAAAAATTTTCTGCAATCCTCTAAAATTATGTCTGCTTAGCCTTAAAACACCACGCCAGCAGCGGCGGGATAAAGATATTTATCACCAGCACTCGCACCAGCTGATAGGTCAGGATAATAGAAACATTCTCACCCATACTCATACCGGCCAAAGACATTTCAGCTATACCTCCCGGCGCCATCGCCAGGAACGCCGTTACCAGCGAAAAGCCGTAGCGTGCGGAAAGCACATTAGCCATACCGATGCTCACAACAATGAGTATCGCCGTACCGATAAGAATATAGGGCACCATTTTTTCGGTTTTTACGATGCGGTCCGCATCAAGCTGCATACCCATAAACAGACCGATGCTGGCCTGCGCCGCCGCCATGAGCCAAAAAGGCACAGGCTGCACACCGCCGGCAAATATGGAAAATGCAGCTGTCGCCAAAATTGGTCCCAAAAGCCTAGGTGTCGGCATATGTATTTTCGTTGCTATAAAGCTGCCCAATATAGACAATGGCACTACAACAAGCCAATGCATACCGCCATGGTTGGGCAATGCTACGCTGCTGCCTGTCACCTGCGCATGCAAAAGCCAGATAACAAGAAACGGCACAGTAATAACTACGCCCAGCAGACGCAGCACTTGCATCACCATGACAACATTAGGATTGACCTCCTTGTCGTCCTCGCAAAGCAGCATCGTCAGCGTCATGCCGCCGGGAAGCATACCCATAATGCAGCTTTTGAGGTTTTCCCGCGCCAGCTTTGCCGTAACAAAGGCCAAGGCAATACTGGCAGCCAAAATAACTATCGTTGCTTCTGCTACACCTACCAACTCAGCCAAAAAGTTATTCCAGGTGTCAGAGGTAAAGGTAGAGCCAATACCATAACCAGCAACCATTAAAGCATATTCGCGCCATTGCTTAGGCCAGCTCAGATTGCTGCGATGCGTCAGCGTTTTGCAAAGCAAAGCAGTCAACAGGCCACCCAGCAAAAATGGAATCGGCAAATGCATGCGCACCAGCAGGCTGCCCAGGCAAAGCGCCATGATAAAAAGCAACAAGCGGTTTAAAAACATAGCTTTTACTCCTGCTCTACGCCGTTAGCAGATAAAGCCTCCATAATACGCGCAATCAGCTCGCCACGCATGGTATGCTGCGAAGAAGAATAAGTAATAATCTCATGCTCCTTCAGACCCATTTCACGCTTAAAGAGTGCCTTTTGGGACATAGCAGCGTTTTTCGAAAGCTTGTCAGACTTGGTCAGCACAACCTGTACCTTCAGGCCGCAGCTGCGCAGCCAATTAAAGCATTCCATATCACTATCCATAGGCTTATGGCGGATATCAATCAGCTGGCAGACAACACCCAGGTTTTCGCTGCCGGATAAATATTTGCTGATAAACCCGGACCATTGGTCCTTATTATTATGGTTTGTTTTAGCAAAGCCATAACCGGGTAAATCTACCAGATAAAAGGATGCCCTTTCATCCTCACCCTCAACTACGCGCTTAGCCTCCAGCTCATAAAAGTTGATGGTCTGCGTTTTGCCCGGAGTAGAGCTTACGCGTGCCAGGCCGTTGCGGCGGCAAAGTGAATTGATAAGCGACGATTTACCGACATTACTGCGGCCGATAAAGGCAGCCTCAATAAGAGCAGGCTGTGGATATTGGTCTGCACGTACTGCAGAGGCCACATATTTAGCACGGATAATATCCCAATTATCTTTACTCATTTTTATCCTCCAATGCCAGCTTCAAAACATCATCAAGATGCTCAACAGGTATAAACTGCATTTCCTTACGAATATTTTCCGGCAGCTCATCCAGATCCTGCATATTGCGCTTCGGCAGCAGTACAGTCTTTACGCCATAGCGGTAAGCTGCCAGCATTTTTTCCTTAATGCCGCCGACAGGCCATACCTTGCCGGACAGGGAAATTTCGCCGGTCATCGCCAGCTTGCCTTTAACCTTTTTACCTGTCAGCGCCGATACCATGGCAGTAACCATTGTTACGCCAGCAGACGGACCGTCCTTCGGCACAGCGCCCTCCGGCAGGTGGATATGGATATCCATCGTTTCACCAAAGTTGGCTGCAATCCCCAGCGCTTCCGCACGACTGCGAATATAAGTGTAGCCAGCCTGAGCCGACTCCTTCATTACATCGCCCAGCTGACCTGTAAGCGTAAGGTTGCCCTTGCCCTTAAACGCCAGCACCTCTACCTTCAGCAGCTCGCCGCCGACGCTGGTCCACGCCAGACCATTAGCAACGCCAACACTGGATTTCAGACTGATATCATCATCAAGATAAATAACAGGTCCCAGATATTTTTCCAGATTCTTTTCTGTTACCTGGGCGCCTTTACCCTTGCCCTTGACAATCTTGAAGGCAACCTTGCGGCAAATGCCTGCCAGCTTACGCTCCAGATTACGTACGCCTGCTTCCCTGGTATAGTCGTGAATTACACGGCGGATAGCCTTTTCGCTGACGCTGACCTTATATTTTTCCAGGCCGTTAAGCTTCAGCTCTTTCGGCAGCAGATGCAGCTGAGCAATCTTAACCTTTTCTTCGTCAGTATAGCTGCTCAGCTGGATAATCTCCAGACGGTCCAACAGAGCCGGTGGAATAGTATCTACGGCATTTGCCGTTACAATCCAGAATACATGCGATAAATCAAACGGGAATTCAATAAAGTGGTCACTGAAGCTGTTGTTCTGCTCCGGATCAAGCACCTCTAAGAGAGCAGAAGCCGGATCTCCGCGAAAATCAGATGCCATTTTATCAATCTCGTCCAGCAGGAATACCGGGTTCATGCAGCCGCAGGTCTGCATACCATGAATAATACGTCCCGGCATAGAACCGATATAGGTACGGCGATGACCGCGAATTTCAGCTTCATCACGCACACCACCCAAAGAAATACGGGTAAATTTACGCTTAATAGCCTTGGCAATGCTGCTCGCCAAGCTTGTTTTACCAACACCCGGAGGTCCTACCAGACACAGAATCGGACCGCGTGTGCTCTTGGACAACGCACGTACCGCCAGATACTCCAGAATGCGCTCCTTAACCTTCTTTAGGCCGTAGTGATCCTTATCAAGAACATCCTGCGCCTTATCTATATCAAAATTATCCTTGGTGAATTTGCCCCAAGGCAACGCAAGCAGAGAATCAATATAGGTGCGGATTACCGCTCCCTCCGGCGTCATCGGCGGCATTTTCGCCAGTCGTCCCAACTCCTTGTTGATTTTTTCCGCAACGTTTTGCGGCATCTTCAGCTTGGACATCTGCTCCTTGTAGTCAGCAATTTCTGCCTGTACGTCTTCGTTTTCGCCAAGCTCCTTGCTGATGGCCTTAATCTGCTCGCGCAGATAATATTCCTTCTGATTCTGTTCCACCTGCTGGTGTACCTGCTCGGAAATATTTTTGGCTACATCGGCAATTTCCTGCTCACGCACCAGAATCTCGTATAATTTACGCAGACGCAGCTTCAGCGGCGCCATTTCCAGCAGCTCTTCCTTTTCGGTCAAAGACAGCGGCAGATAACCGACAATAATATCAGGCACCTTGCTTAAGTCAGTACGAGATTTAAGAGACTGCACCGTATCGGGATTAACCTTTTTCGTAAGCAGAACCCATTGCTCAAAGGCGTCCAACAGCAAGCGACGCAGTCCTTCCGCTTCAGCATCTACTGCATCATCAGCAGGAACTACTTCTACTTCACCGACAAAGAAATCCTGCTCATTCTCATGAACCTCTGCCGCATGCAACACATGTACGCGCTCTAAGCCTTCTACCAGCAAACGTACAGCGCCGTTCGGCAGCTGCAGCTTTTGCTTGATGGTTGCCAAAACGCCCCATTCATATAAATCAACAGCAGTAACATCTTCCTGCTCAGCCTGTTTTTGTCCGACCAGGATAATCTGTTTATCTGTCAGTTCAGCTGCGTCAATAGCAGCCATAGATTTTTCTCTGCCGACATCAATATTGGCAATCATGCCTGGAAAAATCAAGATGCCCCTCAAAGCCAGCAGGGGCTTTGTAATTATCAAATTAGCCATATAATCCCTCCTTAAGCTCCCAAAACAAGAGAGAAATTTATTGACAGTACACCATTAAGCGTATACCTGTCATAGCGATAAAATAAGGGAGAAGGTATAATAATCCTTCCCCCTTAGATATTTTGTTATTTTGTAAGCATTTGCGGTTCGCAATGCTGGCGTATAGTAGCTTCAGTAACAATGCACTTTGTTACATCATCACGGGAAGGAACATCATACATTACGTTACGCATGGTAGATTCGATAATCGATCTCAGACCACGCGCTCCGGCATTACGTTTCAATGCTTCCTCAGCAATAGCAGTCAAAGCTCCAGGCTCAAACTCCAGATCTACGCCATCCATTTCCAGGAAACGCTGGTATTGCTTAACTAAAGCATTACGCGGCTCAGTCAGTATCTGCACCAAAGCAGCTTCGTCCAAAGGATTGAGCGTTACTACTACCGGCATACGTCCTGCAAATTCCGGAATAATACCGAACTTCATGATATCCTCGGGCAATACCTTGGCAAATACAGCCTCGTTATCAACCTCTTCCTTACGGCGGATATCAGCACCAAAGCCCAGGTTTTTCTTGCCGACACGGGCATTGATGATATGCTCCAGTCCTGCAAAGGCACCACCGCAGATAAACAGGATATTAGTTGTATCAATATTGATAAACTCCTGATGCGGATGCTTACGTCCTCCCTTAGGCGGAACGCTGGCAACAGTACCCTCAAGGATTTTCAACAGAGCCTGCTGCACACCTTCACCGGAAACATCACGGGTAATAGAAACGTTTTCAGATTTGCGGGCAATCTTATCGATTTCGTCGATATAGATAATACCACGCTGAGCAGCTTCAATATCATAATCTGCATTGCTGATCAGCTTGAGCAGAATGTTTTCAACATCCTCGCCTACATAGCCTGCTTCCGTTAAGGTAGTAGCATCAGCAATAGCAAAGGGAACCTGCAAAATCTTTGCCAAAGTCTGAGCAAGCAGTGTTTTACCGCTGCCGGTAGGACCGAGCATCAGAATATTGGACTTCTGCAGCTCCAGGTCACGTTTAGACTCCGGATTCTGGATTTCGTAATTGATTCTTTTGTAATGATTATATACAGCCACAGACAAGGTCTTTTTAGCCTCATCCTGGCCAATAACATACTCATCTAAGATTGCCTTGATTTCCTGAGGCTTCGGCAGATCAGCATTAACCAACTGTTCAGCAGCATCGCTTTCTTTTTCCTCTTCAAGCATTGATTTGCAGAAATCGACACACTCATCGCAGATGTAAACACCGCGACCGGAAATCAGTCTTTTAACCTGACCTTCACGCTTGCCGCAAAAGGAACAGCATGGGTTTCCATCATGTCCTTCATTAAAACTCATATTTTAAATCTCCTTATAGTATATCTTACTCTGCAGATTTACTACGGGAAATAACCTCGTCAATCAGGCCATATTCCTTAGCTTCTTTACTTGTCAGATAATGATCGCGCTCAGTATCAGCAGCAATTTTTTCCACTGTCTGACCGGTATGCTTTGCCAGTACCTGGTTCATTTCTTCACGAATACGCAGGATTTCACGGGCATGGATTTCAATCTCCGTTGCCTGGCCCTGTGCACCACCCAAGGGCTGGTGAATCATAACGCGGGAATATGGCAATGCAAAACGCTTACCCGGCGCGCCTGCTGCCAGGAGCACAGATGCCATGCTGGCAGCCATGCCCATGCAGATAGTAGAAACGTCAGGCTTAATATACTGCATCGTATCATAAATAGCCATGCCGGCGCTTACGCTGCCGCCAGGACTGTTAATATACAGATGGATGTCTTTGTCCGGATCCTCGGACTCCAGGAACAATAACTGAGCAATGACAACATTTGCCATATTGTCATCAATCGGACCGGTAACGAAAACAATCCTATCCTTCAAAAGACGTGAATAAATATCATAGGAACGTTCTCCACGACTAGATTGTTCAACAACGATAGGCACATAATTCATTTTGTCACACTCCCTTACTGTAAGTATAACCCCAAATTATTTTGCGCTGTCGATAACAACGTGTGCAGCTTTACGGCGCAGGATGTTAGCCAGCAGCAGGCCCATGGTGCCGTTGCCTTTGATGATTTTCTTAACTTCTTCAGGAGCAGCGCCGTGTTGTGCGGAAATAGCAGCGATTTCTGCATCAACGTCAGCCATATCAACCTGAATGTCTTCAGCCTTAGCGATAGCGTCCAGAACCAGGTCGGTCTTAACGTTTTCTTCAGCAACCGGACGTTGGTTTTCGCGGATTTTAGCCATGTCCAGGCCAGTGTATTGCATGTACATATCCAGGCTCATTTTACGGCTTTCCAGGCTCATTTTCATTTCGTCAACCATTTGGCTGATTTTGTCTTCAATCATGATTTCCGGAACGCTGAATTTAGCGTTAGCTACAGCCAAGTCAATCAGTTCATGCTCGTATTCAGCTTTAGCGTTAGCTTCAGCAGCTTTTTGCATACGCTCTTTGTAGTTAGCACGCAGCTCTTCTACAGTTTTGAAGTCGGTCTTGGAAGCAACATATTCGTCGTTCAGTTCCGGCAGCTCTTTGCGTTTTACGTCCTGGATGTTTACTTTGAAGACAGCTTCTTTGCCAGCCAGGTCTTTAACAAAGTAATCTTCCGGGAAGGTTACTTCTACGTCAGTGGAATCGCCCTTGGACAGGCCAACCAGTTGATCTTCGAAGCCAGGGATGAAGGAGTTGGAGCCAACTTCCAGAGGATAGCCTTTGCCTTCGCCGCCGCTGAACGGTTCGCCGTCAACAGTACCAGCAAAGTCGATGATAGCGAAGTCGCCTTTTTCAATTACAGCGCCTTCTTCAGCAACTACCATTTTAGCATCGCGGCCCATCATATCTTTAATTTGAGCGTCAACCTGCTCGTCGGTGATTTCAACTTCTTTTTTGTCTACATGCAGACCTTTGTATTCGCCCAGCTCCGGTTCCGGTTTCAGGGTTACTTTAATGGTCAGTTCCATATCCTTGCCTTCTTCGAATACGGATTCTTCAACTTTAGGATCGGATACAGGGATCAGTTTTTCCTGGTCCAGAGCTTCGCTGTATGCTTTGTTAGCAACGATTTCAAAAGCTTCTTGTTTTACAGCTTCTTTGCCATAGTGCATTTCGATGATAGCACGCGGAGCTTTGCCTTTACGGAAGCCCGGGATATTTACTTGGTCAGCAATTTTTTTAACAGCCTTTTTATAGCCTGCGTTTACCTCAGCAGCCGGAGCGGTAATTTTTAAAGTTGCCTCGTTTTCTACTCTTTCAACAGTAACGTTCATTAATAAAATCCTCCCTTAAATTTATGTGGGTATAAATAATATAATCGGATTAAACTGTCAGCTTTCCTTAGCGAAAATGTGCTGACACAAATCGCTCATAATATCATATCACAATGCTTGCATCTTGACAATACCAAAAAACCCGACAGACTCAATCTGCCGGGTAAATTTTTAATTGGAGCGGAAAACGAGATTCGAACTCGCGACCCCCTCCTTGGCAAGGAGGTGCTCTACCACTGAGCTATTTCCGCGTGCATCAGCAACGAATATAAGTATAAGGCATCAGGCGGCTTTTGTCAACACCTTTTTTGAAAAAAGGTGAGATTTTTTTCAACTTTTTTCTCAGCCCTATCCTAACCCATTACAACGCGCCAGCTCATCATAGACAAGCGCCGCCAGACGCTGCGTCAATTCTTTGTTCTCCGCGCAAAGCTTCGTCTGTGACAGCAATGCTTCCAGCTTAGCCTTATTGCACAGCATGCAGCAGCAGGGCATAATTATTTCGCTGGCCATATAGGCAGCGGCGCGCAAAGACATTTCATCCTGCAGCAGGCTGCCGCTTGCTGCCTTGGATGTAAAAACCGCAAGGCGCATATCCAGCGCCCGCGCCAGCTGTTTTTCCAAAACACCGGCCATAGCTTAACGCATGTTTTCAATAAAGTCTTCAAAGGTGTTGATCAATACAGTGTGACCGGTAACCTTCAAATCGCGCAGATAAGTGCCGTAGGATTCATAAACCTCGTCACTCAGCTCCATTTTCAGGCCTTCCTTAACATATTCATCCATCATTTTCAGGATGAAACGGTTAACTTCATTGGTACCGGGCTTAACATTCAAAGGAATAATGCGGCTTTCAGCCTCGTATTTTTCTACAACGACCTTCCAGCCACCGGGAACAGGCGGCAGACGGGTTGCCTTAATGAAATAATTATCAGGAGAAAAGCCTACATAACCATCCATTTTATTATATAATTTTGCTTTTTGCAGGGGGAAACCATTTTTATTGCCCCATTTAACGATTTCTTCGCAAACTTCATTATTATGGATTACACTCGGAAAGGTTGCTTCCGCTAAGATTTCAGACATAGTGATACCTCCTCATGGTTTATAGTCATATTTTACTCTAACTTGCAGATTATTTCAACAAAAAAGCATGTATACATTAACCATTCCATTTTACGTTGCTTGCAATAAGGACAACCTTGCTTTATACTAAAAATAAACACATCGGCAAAGGAGGATAGCGCTATGGGCTTATTTGTAAATCCTGACTGTTCAGCATTTAAAGCAGCAGTAGCTTCTGAAATTTATATTGACAAAACCTCTCTAATTAAGCACACAAATCAAATGCTCGGCACCTTACAAGCTTTCGTTTGTAACAGCCGTCCTCGTCGCTTCGGCAAGTCAGTTACCGCTGATATGCTCACTGCATATTACAGCAAAGGTGCTGATGCTTCTGAACTTTTTCAAGGTCTTGCTATCAGCCAAATACCTGGCTTCACAAAATATCTTAATAAATACGATGTGCTCCACTTCGACATCCAATGGTGTTTTAAAGAATGTGGCAAAGCTGAAGCTACTGTTCCATACATAACTAAAATAGTATTGAACGAACTGCGCCAACTTTACGGAAAAATTGTTCCTGATGATGTACAAAAAATTTCCGGAGCATTATCAGCTATCAATGCTGCAACAGGCAATAAATTTGTTATCGTCATTGACGAATGGGACGTTTTCATCAGAGACGAATCCCACAACACCAAAGTACAAGAGCAATATATTGACTTTCTGCGTAATCTTTTCAAAGGCAGTGAACCGGCAAAGTATGTAGCCCTTGCCTATCTGACAGGTATTTTACCCATCAAAAAAGTGAAAACACAATCTGCGCTCAACAATTTTGATGAGTATACTATGCTAGATGCCAGCTTTTTTGCTCCATACACGGGTTTTACAGAGAATGAAGTTAAAACATTATGCTCACGTTACCATGCCGATTTTACTGCTGTCAAACGTTGGTATGATGGCTATCTTTTAGATGACTACCACATTTATAACCCCAAAGCAGTCGTTAACGCTATGCTACGAGGAAGATTGCAAAGCTACTGGTCGCAAACTGGTACTTATCAAACTATCAAAACTCTCATTGATATGAATTTCGCAGGTCTGCGTACAGCAATAATAGATATGCTCGCTGGCAACTCAGTCGCTGTCAATACCAATTTCTTCCAAAACGATATGATTAGCTTCGCTAGCAAAGACGATATTCTCACAGCTCTGATTCACTTAGGTTACTTAAGTTATGACATCAATGAACACGCAGCTTCTATACCTAATGAAGAAATCAGACAGGAATTTGCAGGTGCAATCAGTTCTAACAACTGGTCTGAACTTCATGCTTTTGAAATTGAATCAACGCAGCTTTTAAACGCTGTTTTAGACGGTGAGACAGCAGTTGTCGCTAATAGCATTGCTAAGCTTCATGACGAATATGCTTCTTCCATACGTTACAATGATGAAAATTCATTAAGCAGCGTGCTGACTATTGCTTTTTTAAGTACTATGCAATATTACTTCAAGCCAATCCGAGAATTTCCCACTGGCCGAGGTTTTGCTGACTTCGTGTATCTCCCTAAGCCACGCTATAAAGAAAACTATCCTGCGCTTATCGTAGAGCTGAAATGGAACCAAAGTGCTAAAACAGCACTCGAGCAAATTAAAGAACGTAACTATACGCAAGCATTGGAGCAATACACTGGTAACATGCTTCTTATAGGCATCAATTATGACAAAAAAAGCAAGGAACATACTTGCTGTATCGAGCAAGTAAAAAAATAATACTCACATTTTAAGACATACTGGCTGTCGTGCTGTACAAAAGATGCAGTACAACAGCCATTTTTGTTCTGTATATTATTCAAAAGCAATGTATGGTCATAATAAAAAATCACTGTAGTACCATAAACCCAACGACAAAGAATATGCATTTTCCTGTGTTTCTTATACTTCCAGTAATGGTAATCATTACCACGGTCATAATAGTGGATGGTACCCTGATAGCCTACATTCTCCACCGTACCGCCAGCATTGACAGTTAAATTTTTGCCTGCTTTTATTTTGCTGTAATGGTTGGTCAGGTCTTTGTCCAAATCAATCTTGATGTTAC
>OGPT01000179.1_pt1 | contig 67283 bp, 64 predicted proteins | sample 1552951 | NCBI WGS metagenome assembly OGPT01 (sample SAMEA2580224, study PRJEB22360) | human gut metagenome | biome: human gut; feature: human-associated habitat; material: faeces | place: Denmark | collected 2008/2010
CAGCATAAGTCGAACATCCTTGTGAAAAAAGTGTAAACCAATATTGACAATATCAATGGTTTACTTGAAATTGTGGCGACGGTAGAGCAAAAGACCGCCGCCAACTTGCCAAGAAGTTCAGCCGACTATATGGAAAACGGTCTGCTGTACTGCGGCAAATGCCATACGCCAAAAGAGTTCCGCGGCAATTTCCTTGGCATGGTCAAGGTGGTGCCGTGCCTCTGCCGGTGCAGATCCGAAAAATTAGTGGCAGAAGAACAGCAGCGCAAAGCTGAAAAGCGGCAGGCGCGTATCAGGCAGCATCGCCGTGCTAGCTTTCTTGAAAGCGATATGCAGCATTGGAACTTTGCAGCTGATGATGGTGCGGACCCGCGCATAATGAGAGCTGCTAAAAACTACGTTGGCAACTTCACGCAGCTTCGGGAGCAGGGCAAAGGCCTGCTGCTGTATGGTGGTGTGGGAACCGGCAAGACTTTTGCTGCAGCCTGCATCGCCAATGCCCTGATAGACTCCGGCAGAACCTGCCTGATGACCAACTTTGCGCGGGTGCTGAATACGTTGTGGAGCATTGAGGAAAAGCAAACCTATATTGACAGCTTCAATCAGTTCGACCTGTTGGTTCTGGATGATTTGGGGGCGGAACGCCGTAGCGAATACGCGCAGGAGCAGGTGTTTAACGTGATTGATGCGCGGTATAGAGCAAAGCTGCCGATGATCATCACAACCAACCTGAGCATCGACGAAATCAAAAAGCCCGACAGCATCGGCAACAGCCGTATCTATGACAGAGTGCTGGAGATGTGCCATCCGGTAGAAGTAACCGGCAAGAGCCGTCGCCGCCAGAAGGTAGCAGCTGATTTCAGAAGCATGAATGAGCTTTTGGGGCTGTAGGGAGGCAGAAGATGAGTGCAAAAGTAGATTTAACAGGGCAACGTTTTGGGCGGCTGATAGTTATCAAAGAATTGCCCCGCAAGACAGCACTAAAGAAAACCCCTCTATGGCTTTGCCAATGTGACTGTGGTAACACCTGCGAAGCTTATAGTGATAGCTTGCGTGGTGGTAAAAAGAGTTGTGGTTGCATCTTGAAGGAGCGTCGCAGGGAAGCAGAAGCTAAAAGGGCGGCGGGCGAAGCGATTAGAGCAAAAAATAAAGCACTGCTGGCGTTGAAGTGTCCTTTTCCTGCTAATTGTTGTTATAAAAGCAGGCATGGGATGTGCTGTTTAGATTGCTATGAGCGTGAAACTTGTGAAGATAGGTGCTTGAACACGCCAACGAAATGTGGCTATAGCAGATTGAGGCAGATATCATGGAGTGATAAAAAATGCTTAACCTTACCGACGCAGAACGCGCCAGAGTGATTGCAGATATAGAAAGTTTGATAGAATGGCGCATTCCGAAGGGGCTCTATACTAATGGCAAATCAGAAATTGACATCTGTAAATCGTTATTACTTGCTATCCAATGGGATACATTCCCCGGTAAGGATGAGCAGGAAGAATTAGAGGAAATGTTGGAAGATTTTCTTGATGAGGATTACGCAGAATTGTACAGCGAGGCCGAAAGTGAGATGAGAAAAACAATTCTAGCTAAGGTTCGTGGTTGGAGAGGTGAAAAGAGGGTATGAACTGTAGGAGGCTTTAAATGAATTATGGCGATAAACATACAGAAGATAGTCTTAGCTCACGTTTAGGGCGTTTATACGGCATTGAGCGTGGCTTAGATTGCGGTCCGAATATCATAATGGACCAGTACTGGAAAGTATGGGACGGAGGAGAACGACAAGACCTGTACGCGGGGTACTATGAAGCAGACTTCCTTTACATTACAAAAGGTAACTATCTCTACGAAGTCGAAATTAAAATCAGCATTACAGATTTTAGAGCAGACCAAAAAAAGAATAAATACCATGACCATCCAGACGTTAGGGGTTTTTATTATTTCGTTCCGCAAGAGCTTTACAGCAAACATAAAGACGAAGTTAAAGCTATGTGTAAGAAAAAGGGTGCGGGCTTAATTTTAGATGGGCATTCAATCACAACAGTTTTAAAGCCTAAAGTGCGTAAAGAAGTTAAACCGCTGACCGATAACGGGTATATACATTATCTGCGACTGTTCGCTAAAAAGTGGGTGAGTAGGTTGGGGCAAAAAGTCCCTTGAAAAAGTTGAGGTGAAGAAAAAATGCTGATTAAAATTAATGACCGCAAATACATTAACTCAGAAAAAATCGAATCTTTGAGGATTATTTCCGGAGAGTCTGAACATACCGTTTGGATTAATATGGACAACGACGATTTTTCGACTGTATTCCTGTCGTGCGATACCTTAGAGGGCGCTAAAAGAGCTATGGACGAATTGGCAACAGCAATCAACAAAGCTAATTAAACCTTAAAAGAGGTGAGCAAGAAAAGATGGTAGGCAAATCACCCTGCAGAGGATGCGAAGTAAGAAGAATAGGCTGCCATGCTATCTGCAACGCATTTAGCGAATGGAAAACCGAGCAATACAAATTGCTGGAAGCTAAACGGCAGGCCAACTTGAAAAATTTAGCGACAGCCGGAACTGCCGCAAGACATGAGAAATGGATAAGGGGGCATAAATAATGACTGACAATGTAAACCATCCCAAGCACTACACCCAAGGCGTTGTTGAGTGCATCGACGCGCTGGCGGCGGCCACGATTAACCTGAAAGGTCTGGATGCTGTTTGTACCGCTAATGCCATCAAATATCTGTGGCGCTGGGGCCAGAAGAATGGTGTTGAGGACCTGAAAAAAGCCCGCTGGTATATCGACAAACTGGTTAAAGAAAATGAATCTGTTGAGGATAAAAACCAAGATGAGCAAAACCAGCCCTTTATTACAGCAGTACGTTTAAATCTGAATATGTGGTGTGATAGTGGAGATGTTGATTATCTGCACAAGGCCATCGCTGCAATCCGCTCAAAGATTGAGGAAGACGAGGTTGAGGATTTGGTAGGAATCAAGGTTACTCCAGGCAATGGAGTTAGAGTAGCTAAGGCAGTCTGGAACAAAGAGAATGGCAAAGTGTATTGCGATTGCTGCAAGGAATCAACATTAAGATACTATATTTTTTGCCCCAATTGTGGTTGCTATCTCCTTCGGGATGATAAAAGGAAGGATAAATAATGGATATACCGTTTACTGAGTTAATCTACAATGCGGCAGGAACCATCTGCCTGGCGCTGCTCATTGTACTGGCGCTGCGTTTGGTGCTGAAAGGAGAGAATGAGAATGAATAGAATTATGCTGTTAGGCCGTTTGACCAAAGATCCCGAAATCAGATATACCCCTAGCGGTGCATGCGTAGCACAGTTTACGCTGGCTGTTGACCGCCCCTACACTAAAGACGGCAGCCGTGAAGCGGACTTTATCCCTTGCGTAACGTGGGGAAAGACGTCAGAAACAATCGGCAACTACGTGCATAAGGGACAACGTCTGTTGGTAGAAGGCCGCTTGCAAATCCGCAGCTACGATGCCAAAGACGGAAGCAAGCGCTGGGTGACTGAAGTAATCGTCAACCATGCCGAATTCATCGAGCGCAAGGAGCAGACATCACAGCAGCCAGCACCGCAGAGCATGGAAAGTTTCGGCCAGCAGGTGCCTTTTGACGAAGAGATTCCGTTTTAGGGGGTGTGCAACATGGAAACTAGCGCAGGTGAAGTTTGCGTGTGGTGCGATAAAGAAAAGGCTGTATCGAGCATTTTCGACAACGGCCGACCCGTTTACTGTGAAAAATGCCAGCGTGAGCTGTTAAAAGAATTTGGTACGCCGGATGCGTTGGCGGATTGGGAAAGGACGCGCAAGCAACAATGAAATACCATAACAAAAAAGTTGAATGTGATGGTATCATCTTTGACAGCATCAAAGAAAAAATTTACTATGATGAACTGAAAGTACTGCGCAAGGCGGGCGAAGTTATAGAATTTGAACGTCAGGTAACGTTCGAGTTGCAGCCTAAATTCAAACATGCCGGCAAAACCGAAAGAGCAATAAAGTATATTGCTGACTTTGTCGTCAAATATAAAGATGGGCGCACAGTAGTAGTTGACGTTAAGGGCTTTAGAACAAAGGAATATTTGCTGAAGCGGAAAATGCTGCTGTACAAACATCCGGATATGATTTTCGAAGAAGTCTGAGGAGGGGCAAAAACTTGATAACAAAATATGATCTGCGTAAATGTAAGTATTTAAAATTAGAGATGATTGATTTACAGGACCAAGTGAACGAACTGGTCAGCATGATGACATCGCCAAGAATTTCACAGCTAACAGGAATGCCTGGAGGTGGCAATGGCGGGCGTGACAATACAACCAACACTATTGCAAAGGTTGACGAATTGCGTAGTCTGTATAACGAAAAGTTTGATGCATTGGTAAGTTTGCAGCAGAAAATTGAAAAAGCAATCGAACCTTTATCTGCAGAAGACCAGATGATACTGAGAATGCATTATTTCAGCAACTACACGTGGGAAGAAGTGGCTGTACGCATGGGAATCAATTGGCGCAGCGTGCACCGCCGCCATGCAGCCATCCTGGAAAGGCTGGCGCATGATGAAGAAGACAAGAAAGAAACTGAACCTGAAAATCAATGACTGCTGCGGCATGCAGCCAAGGTGTGCATTTAATAAGCAAGGTGTTTTAGGGATTTACTGCCCATGCTGTAAAAGATTTGAGCTGGCGAGGGACGGAGAATTTTTCCTTGAAATAGTTCAGAGATGGAATAAAAAATTGTAAAAATATATGTTGTGACATTGTTTGACAGTATCCGCTGATGATATAATTATAATAAGCGGAGAAGAAAACAAGAGACGCAAGGGAGCAAGGCCCTGCTGCTGTAATGGCGGTGGGGCTTTTACTATGCCATGGAAAGGGAGGCGCACAGTGATAAGTAAAAATGCAATATTTTTAACAATAGCTGCTGTGCTTGCCTTTGCCGGTGGTTTCGCTCTGCGCGGCGTTCTGCATACCTGCCCGGTGGCTGACACAAAAGTAGTTACCCAGGTTGAATACCGGGACAAGGTGAAAACGGAAATCGCTTATGTGCCTAAAGAAACTGTTATATATACAGCTGCTGACGACAGCACTAAAAGCGAACCGGAAAAAACGGATATTGACGTGAAGCTCAATAAGCCGGTGCTGAATGTTAAGGTTAATGACAAGGCCTTCGTTGTGGCCAAAGCAGAGAATGAACAGTACCTGTTTGACAAGAATAAACTGACGCTGACGCAGACCAGCAGTACGGATCTTAATATAAAGATACCGGTAGTGGATAAAACGCGGCGCTGGGGCATTGGTGCTGACATCTCTAAAGATGGCGCGGTAGGCGTTATTAACTTCCCGCTGAAAGGCAATGCTGGTGGTTGGGTAGCCGGCAGAGCTGATAACGTCATGGGTGGCGTTATGGTAAGATTTTAAAGATACCCGGGTACAGGGGCAAGGTTCCCGAATGGGAGTAGATGCAAGTTGCGAATAGGACATTGCAAATATTCGTAGCGCAGCTGTGCAGCTGGCGTCAAGAATCCCTTTACCCCCTGCCTTTATATATTTTCTGCCTTTGCCGGGCGTGGGTTTTTGTAAATTTTTACCACGCCGGAATAGAACACCTTCTTTCCGGACGCAAGGACACCGCACTGCAATGCGGCGCGTCCGGCAAGGGTAGAAGAATTTGAGGTATATCATGGAGTACAGTAAAAAGTATAGGTTAATAGCAAATAAGCTGATACGCACGTTGCCGGAATTCGCTGATATAAAGGCTGCTAAAGTAAAAATAGCCTACTTATCCAGCCTGGAAGAGAAGAAGCGCAATAAGCGGACGATATTTGCTGATTGTAACTTAGTGAGCGACCGCTACAGCTGGTGTTGCCCCTATGATTTTTTTATTGTGGTTTATGAGCCGAATGTAGTTGGCTTTAGCGAAAAGCAGCTGGAAACATTATTAAGGCATGAGCTGCATCATGTGGGGATTGATTTTGAGAAAGATGAAACAGGCTTCTATGTTGTGCCGCATGATGTGGAAGAATTTTGGGATATTATTGATGATGTGGGATTAAGGTGGTGTGAGATGGATGCCTACAAAGAAACAACTGGCTAACTTGAAACGATTAAGCTCGAGTGAAGCCCGAGAACAAGGCAGAAAAGGTGGTCAGGCATCAGGTGAAGCACGCCGCCGCTTGAAGTCGTTCCGTGAGCTGGACGCTGACTTCACGACCGACGATGAGCGCAAAGAGATGCTGGATGCGCTGAAGCTGAAGGCCAAGCGTGGCAACATCAAGGCGTTTGAAATTTATCGCGATACCGTAGGCCTAAAGCCTAAAGAAAATGTGGAAATCTCCGGTGAGCTTGCCAATCCGTTCGCAGGGCTGACGGATGCAGAACTGAAAAAGCTGGCTGGTATGGATGGATAAGCAGCTTATAACATTGGGAGCAAAGATAGAACTTGCAAGACGCAGGTTCTTTTTTTACGCCCAACTGAAGAACCCGGACTTCTACCGGAGCGATCGCAAGTACCTGCAGGAGCTGTGCGATACCTTGCAATGGTTCTTGACCTCAGATAAGAAGATACTTGTACTGAACATGCCTCCGCGTCATGGCAAGAGCTACACTGCCAGCAACTTCGTGGAATGGGCGCTGGGCAGGGATAACACCTTGCAGGTTATGATTGGCTCGTACAACGAAACACTGTCGACGCGCTTCAGTAAGAACGTGCGTGACAGCATCAGCGAGGCTAAGGCGGATATTTATAAGCCGGTCTATAGTGATGTATTCCCCGCCACCAAAATTAAGCGTGGCGACGGCGCTATGAACCTGTGGAGCCTTGAAGGACAGCAGACAAGTTATCTTGCTACATCGCCAACCGGTACAGCGACAGGCTTCGGCTGCAGGCTGATGATCATAGACGATTTAATCAAGAATGCGGAAGAAGCCTATAACGAAAATGTCAAAGAAAAACATTGGGACTGGTTCACCAATACCATGCTATCACGTGGCGAGGGCAATTATAAAATCATCGTCATTATGACGCGTTGGGCTAGTGATGATTTGGCTGGCAAGGTGCTGGAATATTATCCGGCAGAAAAAATCGTGCATATCAACATGAAGGCAGTGCAGGATGACGGCAGCATGCTTTGTGATGGCGTGCTGGATGCTGAAAGCTGCATGGAGAAGAAGCAGCTTATGGGATTGGATATATGGAGCGCCAACTACCAGCAGGAGCCGATAGACATCAAGGGCAGGCTGTACAGCAGCTTCAAGACCTATGACGGCGCGCTGCCTGCCTTCAAGCAAATTCGTGCCTATACGGATACTGCTGATACCGGCGCCGATTACCTTTGCAGCATTATCTATGGGCGCACCTTCGCGGATGAAGCGTATGTGCTTGACGTTTTATACACGAAGGAGCCTATGGAGGTTACTGAACCGGCAACGGCGAGGGCACTGGAACGCAACAGCACGAATGTGGCACGCTTTGAAAGCAACAATGGCGGGCGTGGATTTGCCAGGAACGTGAAGAAGCTGCTGCATAGCAACCATACAACCATTGAAACCTTTACGCAGCATAAGAACAAGGCTGCAAGAATCTTGTCTAATGCTACGTGGTGTATGGAGCATATTTATTTCCCAAGCGATTGGAAGAACCGCTGGCCGGAGTTTTATGCAGCACTGAGCAAGTACCAGAAGGAAGGCAAGAACACACACGATGATGCTCCGGATGCTTTGACCGGCGTGTGCGAGGACATTGTGGAGGTGGCAAGGCCTAAACCGATGCGTGTCAACTATTAGAGAGGTGAAAAAATGCGTAATGATAAACATGGATTATACAAAATGCTGGAAGATGGCTATGAAGGCTGCGGAGGCTTTCTTGACGGCAGCTATTTAACCCAGCACCCGCGAGAGGATGCAGGAAAGTACGGCATGAGGCGCGAGCTGGCGTACTACCTTAACTATCTGGCACCCTGCGTTAATGCTCATGTAGCGCCAATCTTCAAAACACTGGCTGTGCGTGACTGGAGCGGCGCAGGCTCGGAGCTGTGGGAAACCTTCAGTAAGGACGTTGACTTCTTGGGCACCAGCATCCAGAACCTTATGAAGCAGGCTGCCTGCAGTGCGAAGCTGCAGGGTGTCGCTTATATCGTTATGGATAAGGCTCAGGGCGATGCTGAGGATATGCGCGTGGCAGACCTGGAAGCGGACCGCAATAATCTGCCTTACGCTTTTGTGGTTAACCTTAATGCCGTAAAGGAAATCTGTCAGGATAAGCTGGGACGTATCACAAAGTTTGTTTTCATGGAGCCTGATGCATTCCAGGAACAGACGATGGCGACACGAACACTGACGGCAGAAGGCTGGGAGCTTATCGACAGCAAAGGCAAGCACAGCGGAACCTGGAATCTTGGGCGCGTGCCGGTTGTTCCTTTGGTTAGCAAAGTGAGGAATAGTCACAATCCTTTCCCGCCTAGTGAATTCCTTAGCGTAGCAAAAACAAATCTTGCTATCTACAATATGTGCAGCTGGTTGGCTGACATCTTAGTCAATCAGACCTTCAGCGTTCTGTGTTACCCTTCGAGTGACCCGGACAGTATCAACATCGGCACCAATAATGCCTTGGGATATCCTCCGGAGAGCAGCCACGCACCTGCGTTCATCGCTCCGCCAGATGGTCCTGCAACGGTGCTGGCAGCGCAGATTGCTACACTGCAGCAGGAGATTTACCGCATGGCAGTTGTGGTCAATGTTACCGGTTCCGCCAAGCAGCAGAGTGGGCAGGCGAAAGCGTGGGATTATGAGGCAACCAATCAGATCTTATCCGATTTTGCAGACCTCGTGGAAGCAGCGGAAGAGAATCTGGCAAGGCTGTTCAGTATCTGGACCGGTGTGCCGCTGGAATACAGTGTGAACTACCCGAATGACTTCAAAATCAGTGAGGTTGAGCAGGAGCTTGCTAATGCTGAAATTGCTAAAGGCTTGAACTTTGGCGATGAATTTAACATGGAAGTATTCAAGCGCGTTCTTACCAGCTATTTGCCGGAGCTTAAGGCTGATGACTTTGACGCACTGGTGAAGACCTACGAAGAGCACTTGGAGCAGGAAAAGCTGGATTATAGCCATGCTTTTGGTGATAATGGCGGTGGCGATGATGACGACGACGGACAGGCTGGCGCAGCTGATTAACAAACTGAATAAAAGCTGGCGTAAGGATGCTAAAAAAGCAGTAGCTTACTTACAAAGGCTGCTTGCTAGTGGCATGAAGTTTGAAGAGGCACTGGATAATGTGCAGCGCCACTATGGTAAGCTGTTTACGCTACCGGAACTGAGGCCTGCACTTGTAGAGGCTGCGGCCTATGCTTATGGTATCGTTCCGACTATGCTGACTAAAGCGCAAGTAGAAAGCATGGGTGAAGAGCTGGCCGATAAATGGGATGAAAGCGGCATGACGCTGTCTGAAAAACTGCATGGCGTAGGCGTGAAGATGCGCGGTGCTATTGTAAGCACCCTGCAGGAACAGATGCGCCGGAACAAGACCTGGACTGAGGCTGCAAGGGCGTTGTATGACGGTTATGGCGACGATGGTCAGAACGTATATAACGGTGGCAAGGATATTATCAGCAGGCAGGACCTGCCAAAGTATCTGCAGAAGGTAAGGGAAGCTACAGGCAACGACCTGCAGGCATTGGCTGAGCAAAGGCAGGCCATTGACAACATCAATCGTCTGGCCAAAAATGGCGCACCCAACAAGGCGCTGCAGGCAGCCTATAATAAATTGCTGGAAGCAGTGCAGAAAGGCAATGAAAAGGCTATTGAAAAGGCCGTGGAAGTTGCTGTCAATGAAAAATCCCGCTATGTTGCCGAACGCATAACCAGAACCGAGATGGCGAGGGCATGGGCTGACGGTTTTATAGCTAAGATGCAAAAAGACGCTGATATTGTGGCTGTGAAATTCAAATTAAGCAGCCGTCACCCTGTTTTTGATATCTGCGACATGTACGCCAAAGCTGATATGTATGGCTTAGGTGCAGGTATATATCCTAAGGATAAGCTGCCGCCTTTGCCGGTACATCCGCATTGCTTATGCCGGTACGTGGAAGTCATTGAAGGCGAAGTTGATATGCAGCAGCAACGCGATCAGGTGCGGGAAGCTGGCGACAAATGGCTGAACAGCTTGCTGGAATCACGCAGGGCGCAGGTGCTGGGGCGTAAAGGCTTGAAGGCGTGGGAAGATGGTGAAGACTGGCGCAAGTATATGCGTGGTTATGCTGGACTGCGGGAAATGAAAAGTAGGCTAAAAGAAAGTGTGCTTGAACCGCAAAAACGTGGAGTAAAAACTATAATCACACAGAAAACTATAGATAATATAGGCCAATTCCAGTATCCTGGCTTTACAAAAAGAGAAAACGAATTAATGTTACAGGCACAAAAGGAGCTTTTGGCTATAGCAAGAGATAAAAATAATAGCAATGAAGTAGCGATGGTTTTAACTTCAGATCTAAAAGGCAAGACAATACTGCTTGGTAATGATAATTTGTTAGACTTTGGCACTGCTAAAGCAAAAAACATTTTAGCTGGAGGCGAAAGTTTATATATTATCCATAACCATCCTAGAGGATATGGATTCTCATTAGATGATATTCATATTTTGACTGACAACAATAGCGTAAAGAGCATTTCTCTTATAACAAATTCAGGACGTATTGAGACTTTGCAAAAAACTGCAAATTATGATAAAATTATGATAAACAAAATACAAACCAAAGTGTTGAAACGTTGTCGCAAGAATAATTTGGACTATGAAACTTACATAAAATTACTTTTAAAAGAATTTACTGAAGGGGGTATGGTCTTATGGAAGTTGTAAATCACATTATTACAGAAGAAGAATGGGAACGTATAGAGAAAGATGCATATGCAAGATTAGAAGCAGCACAAAAGGAAGCTCTTGAGAAAGAAAAAGAAAATATTAAAAAGAAATTAGCACCTACATTTATGGGTGCTTTTTAATTGGAGGTGTAGCATGTTAAAAACAACTTTAGGTATAGTCCAGGCGGGGTTAATTCTGGGCAAACTGTTTGGATCGTTGGATTTACCATGGGTTTGGGTATTCATCCCGTTATATATCGTAATATTGCTTGTAGCTGCCGTTTTTGGATTAGCTTATTTAGCAGACAGGCAGCGATATCGTAAATTATTAAAATAACATCGTTAATTAAGCACGTGTAACAGCGTGCTTTTTTTCTCATCCCACTAATTTTCGCCATAAAAAGGATTTTACCTTCGTTTTGTAGAATTATAATATATAGCTGAAAATACTACTTGCAGAATGGAGGCTTTGCGATGAAAATAACTTTTTTAGGTGCAACGCGCACCGTTACCGGTTCCTGTTATCTGCTGGAGGTCGGCGGACATAAGTTTTTGGTAGACTGCGGCATGTTCCAAGGCTCCAAGCTGATAAAAGCGCTGAACGAAAAGGACTTTTTATTTCATCCGGGAGAGATTGAGGCTGTTGTATTGACGCATGCCCATGTTGACCACAGCGGTCTGTTGCCGAAGCTGGTCAAGGAAGGCTTCCGCGGCCCCATCTATTGCACTAAATCGACAGAGGAGCTGTGCTCGATTTTGCTGCCGGACAGCGCGCACATTCAGGAGGGTGAGGCAGAATACGCCAACCGCAAGGGCATGCGTGCCGGCAAAAAAATTGTTGAGCCGTTGTTTACGGTTGATGATGCTGCCAGAGCCTTGCACTTGTTCAAGCTGCGCAGCTTTGGCGAAGCGTTTAATGTTGTTCCCGGTGTTACCGTCACCTTCCGCGTTGCGGGACACATTCTTGGTTCTGCTTTCGTAGAAATGTCTGTTAACGAAGGCGATAAAAAGACGCGCTTGATTTTTACAGGCGATATCGGTCAGCCGAATCAGCCGATTATTGAGGACCCGGCGGCAGCAGGCGGTGCGGATTTTATTATTACGGAATCCACCTACGGCAACCGCATCCATGAAGCTTACGATAAAGAGGGCGAGCTTGCGAATATTATCAACGATACCGTCGAGCGTGGCGGTAACGTTATTATTCCTGCATTTGCTGTAGGGCGTACGCAGGTACTGCTGTACTATTTCCAAAAGCTGCAGGCGGAAGGCAAAATTCCGGAGATTCCGATTTATGTAGATAGTCCTATGGCCAACAGAGCTACGCAGATTACTATGACGAATCCCGAGGAATATGATGAGGAAGCGCGGGCGCTTTACGCAATGCAGGGACGCAGGCTGGTGTCTATGCATAACTTGCGCTTTACTGCCACGGTGCAGGAATCCATGGCGATTAACGAAATTCCGGGCAGCAAGATTGTTATTTCGGCCAGCGGCATGGCAGACGCCGGACGTATTCTGCATCACCTGAAGCATAATCTGTGGCGTGAGGACAGCAGCATAGTTTTTGCCGGCTATCAGGCAGAAGGCACTATCGGACGCAGGCTGATAGAAGGCATTAAGCGCATTAAGATTATGGGCGAGGATATCAGAGTCAACGCCAAAATTTACAATATGAAGGGCTTTTCCGCCCATGCGGACAAGCAGCAGCTTTTAGCTTGGTACAGCAGCATGAAGGAGGTTCCTAAGGCCTTTTTCGTTACGCATGGCGAGCTTGATGCAGCCATGGAGCTGGCAGATTCTTTGGGACGCAATCTGGGCACGGCAACCTACATCCCGCACTTTGGTGACTGCGCCGAAATCCATGGTACCGAGTGGCAGATGCATGAATCTGAAATGGTTCAGGTTGAGCCTGCTGCTATCGACCTGCGTGCTTACATGCGTGGCATGGAACACGATTATCTGCTGCAGCGCAGCAAAATCGAACAGATTGTGGCGCGTAACCCGGATAAGGCGGTTATGGTACGCAAGAAGCTGGAAAAGCTGCATAAGTACATGGATGATATCCTGAAGGATTTATAAGAAAAAATGATATACGCTTTGCATAAATAAAAAATGCACCATTCCTTGACAGTAAGGAATGGTGCATTTTAGTTTTTAAATCGTTATAGCTTACAGTCTGTTGCTGCTGTTGAGTACGTCACGCATTTTGTGAGCTACCATGTCCTGGATAGCCTGACGTGCTGGTTTCAGGTATTGGCGAGGATCGAAGTCGCCGGGGTTTTCTACCAGGTGCTTACGGATGGAAGCGGTCATTGCCAGACGCAGGTCGGTATCGATGTTGATTTTGCAAACGCCGAATTTGCCTGCTTGCAGCAGCATGTCTTCAGGTACGCCCTGAGCGCCGTCCAGCTTGCCGCCGTACTTGTTGCATTCTTCAACAAAGGACGGGATAACGGTGGAAGCACCGTGCAGAACCAGCGGATAACCGGGCAGCATGTTGGTGATTTTTTCCAGACGTGCGAAGTCCAGTTCCGGTTTGCCTTTGAATTTGTAAGCGCCGTGGCTGGTGCCGATAGCGATAGCCAGGCTGTCGCAGCCGGTGCGTTCAACGAATTCTACAGCCTGATCGGGATCGGTGTAGGTAGCGTCCTTGGTGTTAACCTTAACAGCGTCTTCAACGCCTGCCAGTCGGCCAAGCTCTGCCTCAACTACAACGCCTCTTTCGTGTGCATATTCAACAACACGACGAGTCATTTCGATATTTTCTTCAAAAGGATGCTTACTGCCGTCAATCATAACGGAGGTGAAGCCGCCGTCGACGCAGGCTTTGCAGATGTCAAAATCTTCGCCGTGGTCCAGATGCAGGCAGATAGGCAGACCGGTATCTTCGATTGCTGCTTCAACCAGCTTCATCAGGTAGATGTGGTTAGCGTATTTGCGGGCGCCGGCACTTACCTGCAGAATCAGCGGGGATTTTTCCTGTTGTGCTGCAGCAACGATACCTTGGATGATTTCCATGTTGTTGACGTTGAAGGCACCAACAGCATAGTGGCCTTCGTAAGCTTTTTTGAACATTTCAGTAGATGTAACTAAGGGCATTTGTCTATTCCTCCTTATTCAGGGTAGCCTTACAGCTACTCTGTCTTTACATTAGTATACGCTAATTATATCATGGTCTGCTTATTTAGTACAGAAGTTTCTGTAAATCCTCCGGCAAAGCGCGGGTAATTTCTAAAAATACATCGCTTACCGGATGCTTAAAGGCCAGACGATAGGCATGCAGCGCATGGCGTGCCTGAGGGCCGGGAGTGCCGTAAAGATTGTCATTTACGAGCGGATGGCCGATGGAAGCAAGGTGTACGCGTATCTGGTGCGTGCGTCCGGTGAAAAGACGGACCTTGAGCAGCGTATGATTACTGTAGGCTACTAAAACCTCATAGGCTGTTTTAGCGTATTTGCCGCGTTCGTAATCAACGCAGCGTTCGATGATATTGCCCTCCTTGCGGGCGATAGGCGCTTCGATAATACCTTCGCTGCAGTCAAAGCATCCGCAGGCCAGTGCCAGATATTCCTTTTCAACCTGCTGCTGGCTCAGCCAGTGCTGAACAACAGGCTCTTTGGCGAAAATAACCAGTCCGGAGGTATTGCGGTCCAGACGCGACACTGGATGTATACCGGCATTAATGCCGTTGGCTTCATAATACGCCTTTACGTAATCGTAGAGCGTTGTGCCTCGCTCGCTGACAGTGGGGTGCACCAGCATGCCTGCAGGCTTATCGATAATCAGCAGAAAATCGTCCTCGTAAGCCAGCATGGATGGCGACAGGATAGCAGCCATCAGTGCAGCTGTTTTTTATCCGGCAGCTCGTCGACTACCTCGATGTTATCGAGCTGTGCCTTCAGCTGGCTACGGATGTTGGACAGATATTCCTTGTACAGCTCCTTTTGTTCTGCCAATTCTTCCGGCGTCAGGCCGGAGGTTTTCTTTTTTTTGGCTAATGCATTTATGCGGTTAATCATTGCATTGATTTCCATAATATTTCTACTCCTTTGTTATAACAAGCTTATTATTTTATTATACTATTATGAGCGCTTCTTAGCAACTTTCATTGACTACACTTCTGATTTGTGCTATTATGAGGGCAATATTATTAAGCTTTTTTTATCAGAGAGTTATATATATTGCCAAAGCCTTGGGCTTGGGTAATATAAGATGAGTATGAGGTGATTAACATGTTCTTGAAAAAAATTGCTTGTGGTCTATTATGTGCGGCTATGCTGGTTGCTGCCGGTTGCGGCGGTGTAGGAACGCAGACTGGCGGTGACAAGGCTTATCTGCAGCTTACCGATGCTGCTGGCAGACAGGTTTCGCTTGCCAAAAAACCTGAAAGAGTTGTAAGCCTCAGCCCTTCATATTTGAGTATGATTGAGGCTGTCGGCGGCACCGTAGTCGGTCGCGCCAGCTCTAAGGTAGGCAAGATTCCCGAATCTATGAAGTCTGTGCCGGAGGTAGGCATGGTCTACAATATTAATATGGAAGCGCTTGTGGGCCTGAAGCCTGATCTGGTTCTGGCCAGCAAAAATCAGCATGATAAATTTATTCCCATGCTGCAATCCAACAAAATCAACGTAGTGGAGTTTGATACCCAAACCTTTAATGATGTTAAGGGTGCCATCAAAACCTTGGGCGATATTTATGGTACGCAGGATAAGGCCCAAAAGGAAAATGAGCTGCTTGATAAACAGGTTGCCGCTGTTACCAGCAAGCTGCCTAAGGAAAAGAAACGCATCGTAATTATGCATGCAACAGCCAGCGCCGTTACGGTAGAAGGCTCGCACAGCATTGCCGGCTGTGTAAGCGATATCCTGGGCTTTGAAAACGTTGCTGCTGCAGCGCTCAAGGGAAAATCCAATAAAACTCCTTACAGCATGGAAACACTGGTTGAGCAGAACCCGGAAATTATCTTTATTACCTCTATGGGCAAGCCTGAGGAAATTGAAAACCGTCTGCGCACCGACTTTAAAAATAACCCCGCATGGAACAGTCTGCCGGCTGTAAAAGCAGGCAGAGTATATGTGCTGCCGGAAAAGCTGTTTTTGATTAACCCCGGCCTGCGCTATCCTGAGGCTGTAAAGTTTATGGCACAGCAGGTTTATCCGGAGGTCTTTACTAATGGAAAATAAGCAGTCTGCAGAGCAGACGGAGCATTTTGGTATCGGCCGTACTAAATGGCGTATTACTATTCTTGTGATATTTTTGTTCTTGGCACTATTGGGCAGCTTTTTGAGCTTAACAAAAGGCTCCAGCATTATCAGCATCAAGGAGATTACCGATATTCTGCTTAATCCCGGTAATGATCCGCGCAGTCAGATTATCTGGAACATCCGTATGCCGCGCACCATCGTCGGTGCCTTGGTCGGCATCAACCTGTCGCTTTCCGGTGCAATTCTGCAGGCGATTATGCGTAATCCGCTGGCGGACCCGCATATTATCGGCATCAGCTCCGGCGCAGGTCTGGCAGGTGTTGTGATTATGATTTTGTTCCCGGCGATGGAATATCTGATTACGCCTGTTGCCTTCATCGGTGCGATGCTGGCTGCTGTCTGCATTTATATTCTGGCGTGGAAAAACGGCATTAAGCCGGTGCGTATTATTCTTGCCGGTGTTGCGGTATCTGCCTTTTTGGGTGCAGGTATCAGCGGCCTGATGATTTTTTACAGTGACAGAGTGCATGGCGCTTTAATGTGGATGGTAGGCGGTCTTGCCGCACGCAGCTGGCCGCATGTAAATATTATTTTGCCGTATGCTGTTATCGGCCTGATTCTGGCGCTTGCCAGCGCCGCTTATCTGAACATCCTGCAGCTGGGTGATGAGATGGCGCGCGGCCTTGGTGTCAATGTTGAGGTAACACGCATTATCCTTACGGCTATTGCAGCCTTGCTCGCAGCCAGCGCTGTCAGCGTTGTCGGCCTGCTGGGCTTTGTCGGCCTTGTGGTGCCGCATGCGGCGCGACTGCTGATAGGCAGCGACTACCGCTTTCTGCTGCCTGCCTCCGCACTTTTGGGCATTGCCATTGTTACGCTCAGTGATACCTTTGCGCGTGTAATTTTTGCGCCGATTGAACTGCCTGTTGGTATTATTATGGCCTTTTTGGGCGCGCCCTTCTTCTTATTCCTGTTAAGGAGGGAAATCTGATGACACAAAATAATGCAGCGCCCTTTAAAGCTGTTTTAGAGGCAACGCATATTGATATAGCAATTAACAAAAAAACAATCATCCATGATTTGTCGCTGGCAATTCCTGAGGGTAAGATTACCGCTATTATCGGCCCCAACGGCTGCGGCAAGAGTACAACGCTGAAGGCGATTGCACGCATCTTGCCTTGTGCTAAAGGCAGCATCAGCTTCCTAGGTAAGGATATCCATAGCCTGTCGCACCGCGAGTTTGCCCGCTGCCTGGCAATTTTGACGCAGTCGCCGGTTGCGCCTACGGATTTGACGGTGCAGGATTTGGTTGAAATGGGACGTTTTCCGCATCGCAGCTTTTTAGGGCGCGGGGATAAGGACGATGCACAGCACGTCGCCTGGGCATTGGAGCAGACCAATATGACGTCGATGAGCCACCGCCTTCTGCACACGCTGAGCGGCGGCGAGCGTCAGCGCGCCTGGATAGCGATGGCGCTGGCGCAAAGACCGCAGGTGCTGCTGCTGGATGAGCCTACGACCTATCTTGATATCTGTCACCAGCTGGAGGTTATGCAGCTGCTTGATAAGCTCAATAAAGAGCTGGGACTTACTGTTGTTATGGTTATTCATGATTTGAACCATGCCATTCAGTACGCTGATTATGTTGCCGTTATCAAGGCGGGACGCCTGGTAGTCAGTGGTGATCCTAAGGAGATTGTTACATCTAAGCTGCTGGCGGACGTGTTCCGCGTGCAGGCGGATGAGTTTGCGTGCAGTAATGGGCTGCCCGCCCTCGTTCCTATTACAGTCTGTCGCTAAACCATTGTCTGCGTCATGGCGCATATTCAAATGCAAACTCCCGAAAGCATCGTACTTTCGGGAGTTTATTATTCTGTAGTATGGATGCGGAAAAAATTTCATATCTCTCTTGCCAAAATTTTTGATTGATGATATACTAATTATACTATAAATAGTAGATATTACTATTACACAGCTTTCATCAGATAAAGAAAGCGAGGCAATAAAAACTTAATATGCTTTGAGCAGAAGGAAAACCAGTGCGAGTCTGGTACTGTACCGCAACTGTAATGTGAGCCTGGCAGCGTATATCCTCACAAGATGCTGTCTGGCAATGAACTTAGTCAGAGTGCCTATGCCCGAAGGATTTTCCGCGAGCTTGCGATGTACAGGTGAAAGGAAGGATGGTTGTGTAACCATCTTTTGTATTTGAGTAGTGCTGCTTGCCGGACTTGTATTAAGACTGCAGCGTTGTCGCCGCAGTTTTTTTATGAAAACTAAGGTTGTAAGCTATTTGCCGATAGCATGCATATTAAAGCAAGGCAGTCACTGAAAGCATGCAGTAAGAAGCAAAGAAGGGTGAGAAATGACGAAGCATCTGATTAATTATTGTCCTATTGATTGGTATGAAGATGAGCTGAAGCGCAAAGGAATGACCTTGGCTGATTTAGTACAGCAACTGGGTGTCGACGGTATTGAACAGTTTGTTTACAGAGAGCCGGGAGCTTTTCCTGATTACAAGGATTTAACCTTTGGCGCGCATTTGAGTTATTGGCCGTACTGGATGGATTTCTGGCTGAGAAAGGCTAAACGCCTGCAGTGGCAGTTCCGCAGTATCCATGAACGCCAGACATATTTTAAAACGGCTATGAGCTGTGATGAATGGCTGGCTGTTATCCGCCGTAATATTTGCGCCGCAATTTCGCAGAAGCCTGAATATCTGGTGTGGCATGTGGCGGAGGCTGATACCGAAACGATCTTTACCTTTGATTTCCGTTACGATGACCGTGAGGTATTGGCTGCTTCGGCAGATGTTTTTAATGCCGTGGCGGATGAGATTCCTGCCAACGTTACGGTGCTGTTTGAAAATTTGTGGTGGCCCGGTCTGCGCCTGACGGATGCGCGCAAGGTGAAGTTTTTCTTTGAGCGCATTGAGCGCAAAAACGTCGGCATTATGCTTGATACCGGTCATCTGATGAATACGAATCCGCGTCTGCGCACAGAGGCGGAGGCTGCGGATTATATTTGCCGCACGGTGGACAAGCTTGGTCCTTATGCTGAGCTGATTAAGGGTGTGCATCTTTCCTGCTCGCTTTCCGGCAAGTATTTGCGCAGCTTTGAACGCAAGGTGCCGGCTAATTGTGATACAGAGCTTATTTGGCGTCATATTGCGGCGATTGATCAGCATAAGCCCTTTACTACCACGGCAGCTAAGCAGATTCTGCAGTGCGTTCAGCCGGAGTATGTAAATCATGAGCTAGCATATGAAACTATCGAGGAAATGATTCCGCTGATGCAGCAGCAGCTTTCTGTTGCCAGATAAATAAATATGAATTTTTCGCAGCGTCCCGATGGCTATCGGGGCGCTGCTTTGCGCTTTTGAGTATGTTTTGAATTTTCTTATGCTTGCGTTTGTGGAGGCTTTGACGTTTTATCTTCTCCTTGATTTATGCTATAATAAGCTACAAGTATGTTTGCAGGAGGTTGCCATGTTTGCTGTTAATGTTGCGATAAATTTACCGGTAAAAAATTTATTCCGTCAGTTTACCTACAGTGTGCCGGAAGCACTGCAGTTTATAGACAGCGGCTGGCGTGTAGTAGTACATTTCAGCGGCCAGAAGGTGGAAGGCTTTGTGGTAGAGCGTGTGCCGTTGCCTAGTGATGAAGTGCTGAGAAGTAAGCTGAAGCCGGTGGAGGCAGCCTTAGGGGACACGCCCTGGTTTGATAAGGAAATGCTGGCTACAGCCAAATGGATGGCAGATTATTATATGTGCTCGCTGGCAGAGGCGATGCGTCTTTTTGTGCCGGGAAAATCGAGCATTAAGCGGCGTGCCGTGCGTGATGCGCAGGGACGTTTGCTTTATTATGTTTATAATGAGCGCTTGCAGGAAAAAACTGTGTTGGCTTACCGCATCAATGTAGCAGGAAGGCAGGCGTTGGCTGAAGGAACACTTGCCAAACGCGCCAAGGGGCAGCATGCTGCGTTGGGCATACTGGCGCAGGCAGCAGGAGCTCTGAGCGTGAGTGAGCTGGCGCAGCAGGGTGTGAGCTCCGCTGTGGCGCGCGCATTAGCGCAGAACGGTTTGGCGGACGCAGTGCAGAAGCGTGTGCTGCGCAACAGCTACAATACGGTGCAGGAGCGTGGTGAAAGCCTGCAGCTGACGGAGGAGCAGCAGGATGCTGCGGCAAAGATTAATCAGGCGATAGATGCGCAGCGTGCGCAGTCTTTTTTGCTGCAGGGTATTACAGGCAGCGGCAAGACGGAGGTTTATCTGCGAGCGGCGGCTCATGCTGTGGATGCAGGCTGGCAGGTGCTGATGCTGGTGCCGGAAATTGCGCTCACAGCACAGCTGGTGAAGCGCTTTCAGGCGTGGTTTGGCAGCGAAATTGCTGTGGCGCACAGTAAGCTTTCACAAAACGAAAGAGGCGACGTGTGGTACCGCATGCGCACAGGCAAGGCGAGGGTGCTGATAGGGGTGCGCAGTGCTGTGTTCGCTCCGTTTGAAAAGCTGGGACTGGTGATTGTCGACGAGGAGCACGAGGGCAGCTATAAGGAGGAGGACCACCGTCCGCATTACAATGCGCGTGATGTTGCCCGCACCCGCTGCCGCCTGACCGGCGCAGCTTTGGTGCTTGGCAGTGCTACGCCTGATTTATGCACGTATTATAAGGCACTGCAGGGAGAGTGTACACATTTGCATCTTACGTCACGTCCGAACGGCGCCGCTTTGCCTAAGGTTGAAATCGTGGATATGCGTAAGGAGCTGGAGGCGCGCAATTTCAGCGTGCTGTCGCGCGCGCTGCAGCAGGCGCTGGTGATGACGGCGGCGGCGGGGGAGCAGGCGATTGTCCTCTTGAACCGCCGCGGCTATTCTACCTTTGTGATGTGCCGTGACTGCGGCCAGACGATTACCTGTCCGCATTGCGCCGTAGCAATGGTGTACCATAAGAAGAACGAGGATTTGCGCTGCCATTACTGCGGTAACACGATGCCGCTGCCGCAGGAATGCCCGAACTGTCACAGCCGCCGCATCAAATATTTCGGCAGTGGTACGCAGAAGGCGGAAGAACAGCTGCAGCAGCTGCCGGAGGTGCGGGTTTTGCGTATGGATCAGGATTCGACTGTGGCGAAGTTTGCGCATGCCGATATCTTGCGGCGTTTTGCAGGTGGCGTGGCCAATGTTTTGATAGGCACGCAGATGGTGGCAAAGGGACATGATATTCCCAATGTAACGCTGGTGGGAGTACTGGCGGCGGACAGCGCACTGCATCTGCCGGATTACAGAGCGTCGGAACGCGCCTTTTCGTTGCTGACGCAGGCAGCGGGGCGTGCGGGACGCGGTGACAGGCCGGGACATGTAATCTTCCAAACCTATGATCCGGATAACCAGATTCTGCAGCTGGCGGTGACGCAGGATTACGACACCTTTGCCAAGCGCGAGCTGCAGGAGCGCCAAAATTATTTTTATCCGCCGTTCGCCCAGATGCTTAAGCTGCAGGTGGTGGACAAGGATGAGGGAGCAGGACTGGCATTGGCGCAGCAGGTTGTCTTTTATCTGCAGAGCTTGAAGCTGCAGGGTAAGCTGGAGGATTTGCTGATTGCAGGACCGTTCCCCTCGCTGGTGGCAAAAGCGTATGATCTGTACCGCTTCAATGTGCTGCTGAAGGCGCAGGACCTGCGTGAGACCAAGGAAGCGCTGCTGAACAGCGAGTTTAAGGAAAAGCCGAACCTGTACTTTAATGTTGATCCTGTAAGTGTAATTTAAAGTGATAAATGATTGTATAAAAACAGAGTTTGTGTTACAATATAGAAAATTTAACACTGCTAATGCCGGTAGAGTGTTGCAAAAAATCTGCCGGTGTCAGTAAATTGATTAATGGGAGTAATTGTTTATGAGCATGCAGATGGAATTTATCAAGGTGCTGCCTTCACCGCAGGCCTTAATGGAGGATTATCCGGTAAGTAAGGCTTCAAAGCTGCTGAAGCTGCAGCGTGACGAGGCTATAAAGAATATTTTTACAGGCAAGGATGACCGCTTTTTGCTGGTTATCGGTCCTTGCTCCAGCGATAACGAGGACGCTGTGCTGGACTATGTATATCGTCTGGCTAAGCTACAGGAAAAGGTGCAGGATAAAATTTTTATCGTACCGCGTCTGTACACCAACAAGCCGCGTACTATCGGCGTAGGCTATAAGGGTATGCTGCACCAGCCTTCTCCCGAGGGTGAGGAGGATATGCTGGGCGGTATTATCGCCATCCGCAAAATGAACGTGCGCGTGGTAGAAGAAACCGGTCTGACCGGCGCCGAGGAAATTCTCTATCCCGAGGTTTTCCGCTATCTGTCCGATTTGCTGAGCTACGCTGCAGTCGGCGCACGCTCCAGCGAGGATCAGCTGCACCGTATGATTGCCAGCGGCGTAGGCATTCCCGTTGGCATGAAGAATCCTACCAGCGGCGATTTGTCCGTTATGCTCAACAGTGTGGCGGCGGCGCAGCATGAGCAGGAATTCCTGTTCCGTGGCTGGGAGGTACGCACCAAGGGCAACCCGCTGGCGCATTCTATTTTGCGCGGTTATGTTGACCCCATCGGCAACAGCTTCCCCAACTACCATTATGAGGTGCTGAAAATCGTTATTGATATGTACGCAGAACGTCAGCTGCAGAATCCGGCGATTATCGTGGATACCAACCACGCCAACTCCGGCAAAAAATATCTGGAGCAAATCCGCATTGCCAAGGATATCGTGCATTCCCGTAAGCTGAACGCGGACATCAACAGAATCGTCAAGGGCCTGATGATTGAAAGCTATATCGAGGACGGTGCTCAGGGCGTGCATGACGGCGTCTACGGCAAATCTATTACCGACCCCTGCCTGGGCTGGGAAAAAACGGAAAGACTGCTGCTTGACCTGGCGGAAGAATTGTAAACTGATAAGTATGAGCTGCTGCAGCGAAGGTTGCGGCAGCTTTTTTGCATGCAAAAAAGACCGCCTGCTTCAGCGGGCGGCCTCTAAATTTTATCAGCTATTAAAATGTTTCCAGCAGCTTGTAGCCACGACCGATGAGGAAGGTGGCAGTTTCCGGCTCGTTGGTTTTGAAAACTACTACTGGTTTAACATTGTCGCGGTTAAAGGAAATGTAAAGGTAAGAAATGTCGATGTTGGCACCGTGAATAGCGGAAAGAATTCCGTCCAGATAACCCGGAGTATCGTTCATCTCTACGGCAATAACCTTGTCCTGACGGCATTGGTAGCCTTCTGCCTTCAGCACCTCGATAGCAGTTTCTGCCTTGTCCACAATCAGGCGCACAATGCCGAATTCCGCACTGTCATTGGCCAGCATGGTGTAAATATTGATATTGGCTTTAGCGAGAATGGTAGTGATTTTGAACAAACCACCCTCGTTGTTTTCGGTGAATAAAGAAACCTGGTTCAGCATATGTAAAAATCCTCCCTAAATTATCATAAAGCGGGCTGTACTGTTGTCAGTTTTTGCTTGCTTAATAAAAGATTATAGCACAAACTTTGATGAGAAGAAAGAGGCTTTTGTAAAGTTGCCTTTGCCTGACGCAAGCTATTGTGATGTGAAAGAGGACAAAAATAATATTTAGCTTTGATTTGAACGCAGAAAAACAGCTTTGATTTGTAATAAATATAATGCTTGCTGAGTCTTTTATTCTTTAATGTTTACGTGGTTATTGAGTTTAGGTTAAAACGAACAAAGATTACAAATTGCTTGATTTTTCTTGTAAAAGTGTTATAATATTGTTGATAACATATGAGCAAGCTTTGAAATGTTGCTCATATAAATAAGCGGAGGTTGATAGTATGGGTATGAAGAAATTATTAGCAGTTTTATTCTCGGCTTTACTGCTTGTAGGCGTTGCAGGCTGCAGCGGCAACAATGCGCAACAGGGCGCGGTGACACAAAAGGTTATGAACGCCAAAACTAAGCAGGATTTTGAGCCTGTAACAGAAATTAAGGAGGGACGCAAAAATGTCTATGCCGTACTCAAGGTTATGAAGGGTAACTATTGGGAAGAGGTTATCCGTGGCATTAAGGACGGCGCAGCTAAGGCTGACGTTAACGTTTATGTCGGCGGCGTTATGAAAGACGGCGACTGGGAGCTGCAGCGCGATATGGTCAAGGAGCTTCCCGGCAAAAAAGCAGATGCAGTAATTCTTGCTCCGGCGGACAGCTCCAATATGACGGCAAGTGCGAAAACTCTGCGCGAGCAGAAGCTGCCGGTTTTCCTGGTTGATACCGCATTGAGCAGCAATGATTACGATGCAGCCTTCCTCACCAACAACCTGGAAGCCGGTGCCGAGGTTTGCCAACAGATGGTGGAGCAGATGAAGGCTAACGGTGTGAAGGAATCAGAGGAAGCAACAGTTCTGGTGCATGTCAGCACCTTGGCCAGCACTACGATTGCCGACCGCTTGAACAGCATTATGGCAAACTGGGGTAAATTTGCTCCTGCAAGCTGGAAAATCGAACATGATTATATTATTAACTACGGTGATGATGCAGGCGCAGTTAAGCTGGTTGCCGAAAAAATCAAAAATACTCATAATGTTAAAGGCATTATTGCCTGCAACAACGGCTCCACCAATGCGACCGTGGAGGCTGTAATGGCTGCAGGCCGTAAGGATATTGCCGTTACCGGCTTTGACCTTGGCAAAAAGACTGTGCTGGGCCTGGAGGATAAGAACTATAGTATCGCTGTTGCCGTACAGAATCAGTACAAAATGGGCTACGAGGCTGTGATGGCTGCAGCTGCAGCAGCAAAAGATGGCAGCAAGCCGGCACAGAAGCTGGTGAATACCGGTATCAGTATGGCAGATAAAAATAATTATAAAAAATAGATAACAAAAAAGCTTAAGAGCCTTCTGCTTCTGACGGAAAATCCGCCTGACGCAGAAGGCTTTTGCTGTTTGGGCATAAATATATGAGGAAGCCTGCACAGAGAATTTGTTTTTTTCTGTAGTAATGTGTTATAATGAACTATTGGAATAGCTACAAGGAGGAACAAAAATGGCTAAGTTAAAAATAGTGATTGCTGGCGCTCCGGTGCTGCGTGAGTTGGCTCAACCGGTAGAGCGTATAGATAAAAAATTACAGCGTCTGCTGCGTGATATGGCAGAAACAATGTATGCGGCCGACGGCGTAGGCCTGGCAGCACCGCAGGTGGGTGTAAGCAAGCGCGTAGTAGTTATTGACGTAGGCGATGGCTTGTATGAGCTGATTAACCCTGAAATCGTTAAGCGTGAGGGCAAGGTACTGGGCAGCGAAGGCTGTCTTTCCGTGCCTGATTACGAAGGCGAGGTAGAACGCTCCGAATATGTGGAATGCGAATTCACCGACAAAACCGGTCAACGCATGCTGCTTTCCGCAAGCGGTCTGCTGGCTATTTGCATTCAGCATGAGCTGGACCATCTGGACGGCATTCTGTTCATCGACAAGGCTAAAACCATTTCGCCTAAGCAGAAGGAAAATCCCGAGGATGCTGTAAGATAAATCCTGAGCGGGATGTGAAAAAAAGATATACGGAGGAAAACAAATGCGTATAGTATTTATGGGAACACCGGATTTCGCAGTCGGCAGCCTGCAGGCGCTGTGCGAAAGCGGTAAGCATGAAATTCTTGCGGTAGTAACTCAGCCGGACCGTCCGAAGGGACGCGGCAACAAGCTGCTGCAGACACCTGTTAAGGAATATGCGCTGGCGCAGGGCCTGACTGTTTACCAGCCGCAAAAGGTAAAAACCCCTGAATTTGTTGAGCTGCTGCACGAGCTGCAGCCGGAGCTGATTGTAGTAGCTGCCTTCGGCCAGTTCTTGAGCAAGGAAATTCTGGAGCTGCCGAAATACGGCTGCATCAACGTACACGCTTCGCTGCTGCCGAAGTATCGCGGTGCAGCGCCGATTCAGTACGCCATCATCAAGGGCGAAAAGGAATCCGGCGTAACGATTATGCAGATGGATATCGGCATGGATACCGGCGCAATGCTGGATAAGGTAGTAGTGCCTATTGCTGAAAATACCACGATGGGCGAGCTGCATGACGCTCTGCGTGAGCAAGGTGCGGCACTGCTGCTGCAGGTTATCGACAAGCTTGCGACAGGTACTGCCGTGGCTGAGCCGCAGGATGATGCGCAGGCTACCTATGCGACACTTCTCGACCGCAGCATGGAGCATATCGACTGGAGCAAAACGGCGCAGGAGGTACACAACCTCATACGGGGCTTCAACCCTGCACCCAGTACCTTTACCAAGCTGCCGAACGGCAAGAGCCTGAAAATCTGGGGCAGCAAAATGACTGACAAAAGCAGCGCTGCTGCTGCCGGTACCGTTATCGAAACCGGCAAGCACAGCTTCTTTGTTGCTTGCGGTGAGGGCGTACTGGAAATCACCGAGGTACAGCCCGAATCCAAAAAACGTATGCCGGCGCAGGTTTTCCTGAATGGCCGCGGTGTACAGGAGGGCGACCTGCTTGCCTGAAGCAGGCTGTGAATTGAAGGAGTAATCTTTTAATGAACGAGGATAGTGTATTTAAACCTAAAAAACGTATATTTATGGCTTTGACTTCTATCAGCGCCGTATTAGGTGCGTTGATGTTTTATGTGGTCTGGAAGGTAACATTTCCGGGTCTTTATGAAATCAGCCGTTTTCTGCCGATAGTCTTCGGCTTTTTTGGCGTGCTTATCGTGCTGGCAATGCTCAGCGGCGTGCTGGGAATCGTCATGGCGCTGTTGGGAATACCGGTGCTCAAAATTTTGTATTTTTGGGCTTGGAAGGCGATTAATATTCTTTTCCCCTTTGCGGTAGTGCTGGGACGCTTGTTCAATATTCCCCATGACCGCATTGAGCAGTCCTTTATCGAGGTCAACAATAATCTGGTGCTGCAGCATAAGGTGAAGGTGCCTGCCAATCGAATTATGATTTTAACACCGCATTGTATCCAGCTGGATACCTGCGTACATAAGATAACCCGTAACGTAGAAAACTGCCGTCAGTGCGGACGCTGCAGCGTAGGCGCTATGCTGGGGCTGGCGCATAAGTACGGCTGCCATTTTGCCGTGGCTACAGGCGGTACGCTGGCAAGGCAGATGGTAAAGCAGGCAAGGCCGAAGGCTATTGTGGCCGTGGCCTGCGAGCGTGACCTGACCAGCGGCATTCAGGACGTGTTCCCTCTGCCGGTGTTGGGCGTTTTAAACGAGCGTCCCTTTGGTCCCTGCTTTAATACGCGGGTAGATATTGATAAGCTGGAAGCAGCAATTTTAACATTTATGGAAGATGATGAGGAAGAAACAAAGCATGCGGAAGGAACAAAAAGCAAATTATCCTGAGAGCGCCCGCGGAGCAGCGGCGCTTTTGGTGCGTATGGTGCTGGAGGACGGCGCTTATACGAATATAGCGTTGAACCAGTATCTGCGTGGCAGCAGACTGAGCGACCTTGACAGAAGGCTGGCAACGGAGCTGGTATACGGCACGGTGAAGGCCAGCGGTACGCTTGACTGGTATCTGGCGCAGTGCGTCAGCCGTCCGCTGGACAAGGTGGCCGGTGATATTCTGGCGATACTGCGCATCAGCACCTACCAGCTGCTGTATATGACGCGTATTCCGGCGTCAGCGGCAGTAAACGAGGCTGTGAAGCTGGCACGCTCGGTGAGCCATGAGGGCAGTGCCAAGTTCGTCAACGGCGTGCTGCGCGGTCTGTTGCGTAAGCAGGAGGCAGGTGCGTTCGTCCTGCCTGATGCCGAAAAGCAGGATGCAGATTATCTGTCGCTAAAGTATTACCATCCGCGCTGGCTGGTGAAGCGCTGGCTGGGACCGTGGGGACGCGGCGGCACCGAACGCCTGCTGGCGTTTGATAATACGGCTGCGCCGGTGTGCCTGCGTGCCAATACGCTGGTGACTACGCGCGACAAGCTGTTGGCTGATCTGACGGAAATGGGTGCGCAGGTGCGTGCTTCCGAATGGAGTTCCTACGGCATTGTGGCAGAGCATCTGCCGTCGCTGCATACACTTTTGGCGGCACTGCCGCAGCATTTTTACATTCAGGACGAAAGCTCTATGCTGGTAGCGCCGGTGTTGGCGCCCCAGCCCGGAATGCGCGTGCTGGATATGTGCAGCGCTCCCGGCGGCAAGGCAACGCACGTGGCACAGATTATGCAGGACAAGGGCGAGGTTATCGCCTGCGATATCCACGAGCACAAGCTGGAGCTGATTGCCGAAAATGCTGCCCGTCTGGGTATGAAGAGCGTCAAAGCGCTGCAGAACGATGCTCTGCAGCTGCGCAGCGAATGGCTGGGCGCCTTTGACCGCGTACTGGTGGACGCACCCTGCTCCGGTCTGGGAGTGCTGCGCCGCCGTGCGGAAGCACGCTGGCGCAAGCAGCGTAAGGACTTGAAGCTGTTCCCGCCGCTGCAGCTGGCAATTTTAAAGAATGCCGCACAGTACGTGAAGGATGGCGGCACTCTGGTGTACAGCACCTGTACGATTGAGCAGAGCGAAAACCATTATCTTGTAGAAGAGTTTTTAGCGCAGCATCCCGAATGGCAGCGTGTGGAGTTCACGCATCCGCTGACGGGTGAGCAGGTACAGGAGCTGCAGCTTCTGCCGCAGAATGACGGTATTGACGGCTTTTATATCTGCAAGCTGATGAAAAAGCAGTAATATAGAGGTAAGAGAATGCAAGATATTTTTGCTTTACCAATAGAAGAATTACAAGAATTATTTGTGGCGGCAGGCCTGAAAAAGTTCCGTGCCAAGCAGGTATTTCAATGGCTGTACCAAAAGTCGGTCTTTGATTTTGACGCTATGCACAACCTGAGCAAGGCCGATATTGCCGTGCTGCAGGAAAAATTTACCGTGCTGCCGCGCAGTCTGAAAATTTTGCGCGAGCAGAATTCCTCCGACGGCATGACGAGCAAGCTGCTTTTGGGCTTGCCTGACGGCAATTCGGTAGAAACTGTTCTGATGCACCATGATTACGGCTACAGCGTGTGCGTTTCCAGCCAGGTCGGCTGCGATATGCACTGCGCCTTCTGTGCCAGCGGCCTGAAGGGCGCTGTACGCAACCTGACGGCAGCAGAAATCGTGGCGCAGGTTTACCTGTTCAACGAGCGCCTGCGTGAGCAGGGAGTGATGGTGAGCAGAGTGGTGGTTATGGGCAGCGGTGAACCGATGTTGAACTTTGACAGCGTTTTGCAGGCGTTGGATTTTCTGCATCGTGAGGACACCTGCAACATGAGCTACCGTAATATGACGCTTTCGACCTGCGGCATCATTCCGGGCATCAAGCGCCTGGAGGAGCAGGGCAAGCCGATTAATCTGGCAATTTCGCTGCATGCTGTCAAAAACGAGCTGCGTACAGCACTGATGCCTGTCAACAAGGGCTATCCCTTTGTGGATGTGCTGACAGCTGCCGAAAGCTACAGCAAGGCCAGCGGCAGGCAGATAACATATGAATATATTCTGTTGAAGGGAAAAAATGACAGTCCGCAGGACGCGGAGCTTTTGAGCAATTACCTGCGCTATAAGCAGGCATCCGTTAATCTGATACCGGCCAACCCGGTACCGGAGCAGGGCTTTGAGCGTCCATCCAAAGCGGCAGTAGAACGCTTTTTGCGCATCCTGCAGAAAAACAGGATTAACGCTACCGTTCGTAAGGAGATGGGCAAGGATATTGATGCGGCCTGCGGTCAGCTGCGGGCTAAATTTGCTAAGGAACAGGAGCAAAAATAATGCAGGTAATCAGCAGAACCCATGTGGGCCTGGTCAGAGAGAATAATGAAGATGCGTTGCTGGTGCGCGAGCCGTATCTTTTTGCTGTAGCAGATGGTATGGGTGGCTATGCGGCAGGCGAAATCGCCAGCAGGTCTACTATCAAAGCCTTTGAGGCTGCAACACACAGCCTGCGCCATGAGCAGGAGGAACAGAATATCCGTAAGATTATGCTGGAGGCCTTTGATAAGGCCAATACACATGTCTTTAAAATGGCAGTGAGCAACGAAAGCTATTCCGGCATGGGAACGACGATGACGGCACTTTATCTGCCGGGGGACGGGCACGGCTACTGCTGCCATGTAGGCGACAGCAGATTGTATCTGTTTCGTGATGACAAGCTGGAGCAGCTGACGCATGACCATACACTGGTAGCAGATTTAAAGGAACAGGGAAAAATTACGGACGAGGAAGCCTTTGTACATCCGCAGCGTAATATTTTGCTGCAAGCCCTGGGTGTAGAGGAAACGGTAAAGGCTGATTTCTTCAGCTTCCTTCTGCAGGAGGGTGACAGGCTGCTGCTGTGCAGCGACGGTCTGTCCGACATGCTGCGTGCAGCTGAAATCAGCCGGATTATCGGCTGCGCAGATCCGGAGCAGGCTGCGGACAAGCTGCTGGAGCAGAGCCTGGACAACGGCGGACGCGATAATGTGTCCCTGATTCTGATTGATTTAACTACGCAGGGGGAGGAAAGCTGTAATGGATAAAAATGGCAAGACCATCTTGAACGGACGCTATGAGATTATTCGTCCGATTGGCTATGGCGGTATGGCCGAAGTCTTTTTGGCCCACGACCAGCTTTTGGATCGTAATGTAGCCGTGAAAATGCTGCGCGACCAGTTCCTCGAGGACAACGAGCTGCTGGAGCAGTTCCGCCGGGAGGCGAAATCCGCGGCGCGCCTGGTGCATCCGTATATCATCAATATCTATGATGTTGTGTCGGAGGGCAGCAATCAGTATATAGTTATGGAATATGTTGACGGTGTTACTCTGAAGGAGTATATGCAGGAGCATAAGCTGAGCCTGAATACTGTGCTGGAAATCGCTGTGCGCCTTGCCGATGCACTGCAGCATGCTCACAGCCATAACATTATTCACTGTGACATTAAGCCGCAGAATATTTTGATTGATAAAAATATGAATCCTAAAATCGCTGATTTCGGTATTGCCAAAATGGTTACGAACCAGACGATGGTTTATTCCAAATCGGTGATGGGGTCAGTGCATTATATTTCACCGGAGCAGGCCTGTGGCGGTAAGATTACTGCCAGCAGCGATGTCTATTCCTTGGGCATAGTGCTCTTCGAAATGCTTACGGGTGAGGTTCCCTACGTCGGTACAACGGCTGTTTCTGTTGCTATGATGCATGTAGAAAAGCCTGTGCCGCAGCTGAAGGACTACATGGATAATGTTCCCGAGGGCATGCAGGAGATTATGAACAAGGCGCTGGCGAAGCGCTGTGAGGACAGATATGCTAACGCCGGACAGATGCGACGCGATTTGCTGAACCTGAAGATGAAGCTCTTCCCGTTCAGCAGCGAGGACTATCATCAGGAGCTGGGCGCGGTGAAGTCCAACGGCAATGTTGTCGATAGCCCTGATGATGGTGCTACGGTGATTATGAAGCCGGTGCGCAGTGAGCTGCCGCCAAAGCAGGTAACTCCGGCTGTAACACAAGAGCCGGAAAAAATTCAGGAAAAGCAGGAAGCAATGCCTTCCGAAAAAACAGGGGATGAAAAACCGGTGGTTAAGAAAAAGCTGAATTATACCAAACTGATAGTAATGATTACTGCTGCGGTAGTAGCAATTTCACTGGTAGCGCACTTTATCTTCAACCGCAATCTGGCGGAGATTGAGGTGCCTAATGTTACCAATATGACGGTAGTAGAAGCACAGAAGCTGCTTGAGGAAAAGGAGTTTAAGGTAGAGCTGGAGGAAAAATACGGCGATCCTGATAAGTTTAAGCCCGGTACTGTTATGGAGCAGTCTCCGAAGGCCGGCGAAAAACGTAAGCAGGGCAGCCTTATTATCCTGACCATCTGTAAGGGTGCGGAGCTGAAGGCTGTGCCTGATGTTACGGGCATGTCGCTGTCGAAGGCGGAGCAGCAGCTGGCGGATGCAGGCTTTAAGGTCGGCAAGGTGACGCGCAAGCATGTGGACGGCGGTAAAATCGGCGCTGTACTCAGCCAGTCGCCGAAGGGCCTGGACAAGGCTCCCAAAGGAACTGCCATCGATCTGGTAATTAACGAAGGCGATAAGCCGGTACCGGATATTATCGGCAAATCTGTTGACGAAGCTAAGGGCATGCTGGAGCAGGCAGGGCTGAAGCTTGGTGAAATCAAAAAGGTTCAGGATGCCAGTGCCAAGAAGAATGTTGTTTTGGCCTGCAACCCGGGTGTAGGCAGTAACCTTAACGATGGCGCGGCTGTAGCGATTACCGTGGCTGCCGGTGGCGATAAAAAGAGCGCTTATGTAGACTTTGTCGTACCTAGCGGAAAGCCTGCTAATGTACGCATTGTGCTGATTGATGACAACGGCACGGCAACACTGTACAGCGGTACACAAAACGGCAGCGTGCGTCTGCGTCAGAAGGTGGAATATGCTGGCAATGCCAAGGTCCAGTTCATCTGTGACGGCAAGCTCATTTCCGAAAGGAACCTGTAAACATGGCAGAGCTGCAGGGCAGAGTCCTGAAAAATTATAACGGCTATTATTACCTGAAGGTAGAAGGCGAAAGCGAGCCTTATACCTGCAAGGTAAAGGGAAAAATGAAGAAGAACCGTTTTTCGCTGGCAACAGGCGATATCGCCGGCTTTGAGGTAAGCAGCAGCGAAAAGCGCGAGGGGATGATTACCGGCGTGCTGCCGCGCAGAAACTTTCTGCCGCGTCCTACGCTGGCTAACCTGGATTTGTTTGTGGCAGCCTTTGCCTGTGCTACGCCGGACTTCAGCTTTCTGCTGGCAGATAAGCTGCTGGCGTTGGCAGAGCTGGCGAAAATTCCTGCGATTTTGGTGCTCAACAAGGAGGATAACGCTCCTGCGGGCCTGATTGAACGGGTGAGGGCAGTTTATGAGCCTATCGGCTACGAGGTTTATACTCTGTCGGCGCGGAACGGTACCGGCGTGGAGGCTCTGCGAGAGCGACTGCGTGGTAAAATCTGCGCCTTTGGCGGACCTTCGGGCGTAGGCAAATCGTCTACCATCAACGCTATCGACAGCAGCGTGGACCTGCGCACGGGCGAGGTAAGCGAAAAAATCGGTCGAGGCAAGCATACTACACGCTATGCGCAGCTGCTGCCGTTTGATGAAGGCTACATTGCGGATACTCCGGGCTTCGGCAACCTGCTGCTGGAGGGACTGACCGCCGAAATGGTGCTGGCCTCCTTCCGTGAGTTTGCCGATTATGAGGCAGGCTGCAGGTTCTGTCCCTGTACGCATACGCACGAGCCTGTCTGCGGTGTAAAGGATGCTGTGGCAGCAGGAAAGATTTCTGCCAGCCGTTATGAATCATATTTGACAATGTTAGCAGAGGTGAAACTGCTGCAAGAGAAAGAGGGAAGAAAATGATGATTAAAGTTGCTCCATCAATTTTATCTGCCGATTTTGCATATCTGGCGGACGAAATCAAAAAAATTGAAGCTGCCGGTGCTGACTGGGTACACATCGATGTTATGGACGGCCAGTTTGTACCTAACCTGACCTTTGGTGCGCCTGTAGTGAAAAAAATCCGTAAGGTAACCGACCTGTTTTTTGACTGCCATCTGATGGTAGAAAATCCGGAAAAATACATTGCCGACTTCAAGGCTGCCGGTGCCGACCAGATTGTTGTGCATGTAGAAACCACCAAGCATCTGCACCGCTGCATCCAGCAGATCAAGGCTGAGGGCATGAAGGCGGGCGTTGCGCTGAACCCTGCTACTAGCCTGAGTACGGTAGAAGAAATTCTGCCTTACGTTGACATGGTACTGCTGATGACCGTTAACCCCGGCTTTGGCGGCCAAAGCTTTATTGAAGGCGTAGTACCGAAGATTGAGCGTCTGCATGCAATGATTACCGAGCGAGGCCTGAACGTAGATATTCAGGTTGACGGCGGCATTAATGCTGAAACCTCTAAGGTAGTGAAGGCTGCCGGTGCCAACGTATTGGTAGCAGGCTCCTATGTTTATGGCGCTGAGGATACTGCTGCTGCTATTGCCAGCCTGAAATAGTATTCAGTGATTAGTGAACAGTAAATAGTGTTCGGAGAATAAGAAAAACCGTCCTTTCCCGTTATCTGCAAATCGCAGACTGGAAAGGACGGTTTTGTTTTTTGTGTTATTTTTTTCCGGAATCGTTGGCTTTTTGCCAAATGTACCACACTGCGAGCGAGCGCCAGGGACGCCAGCTTTCTGTTAGTGTATTGATTTTGCCGCGTTTGGGGATTTCGCTAAGATTGAGCATTTTCTGCAGCTCTTTTTTGAAGATGAAGTCGGCGCTGGGAACAACGTCCGTGCGGCACAGAGCCAGCAGCAGAAACATTTCAATGGTCCATTGGCCGAGGCCGCGGATTTGCATCAGCTGTTTGGTAATCTGGCTGTCTGTCATATCATCGAACTTGTCGAAATTGACGCTGCCATTGATGACTGCTTCAGCAAAGCTGCGTACGTAATCTATTTTTTGCTTTACAAGACCGATTTCGAGCAGAGCTTCAATCGGGGTTGCCAGTACTGCCTGCGGTGTAATGGGATTGCCGGTGAGTGCTTCCAGCTTTTTCATCAGCTCCTGGCTGACATTTGGCGGCAGCTGTTGGGCAATTATACCGGTTAATAATGTAGTAAAATAAACCTCTTTAGATTTGGGGGTTAACGGACATGGCGAATAACGTGTAACTAACGGGGCGAGCTCTGGAACGTTTTCACGCAGATAGCGGTCACCAATAGACCAATCTGGGGCTTGGCACATAAGCATCCTCCTTTATGTTTACTTTATTACAATATTATAATACGAAATTGACGCTTAGACAAACGAAAAAAATGCGAAATAATAGCAATAAAAGACGTTTTCTATGAACGAAGCCGTTCAGAAATGTTTTTTCTTTGAATCATGAAGAAAAATAAAAGCAGACGACAAGACAGATTAATATTTGCACTTTTTTCTGTAAAGCTGTATAATTAATCTGGTTGACAATCTATATTTGTAATTAAAATGTAAGGAGACGATGAAATGTCTGAAGTCAGAGTAAGATTTGCTCCCAGTCCTACTGGGTATTTACATATTGGTGGTGCGCGTACTGCGCTGTTTAACTGGCTGTTTGCCCGCAAAATGGGCGGCAAGCTGATTCTGCGTATTGAGGATACCGATATTGAACGTTTGAAAGAGGATTCCGTAAGCCAAATCCTTACCAGCCTGAAATGGTTGGGCATCAACTGGGATGAAGGCCCGGAGGCCGGTGGCGAATACGGTCCTTACTATCAGTCCGAGCGCTTTGATATTTACAAAAAATATGCTCAGCAGCTGCTGGACGAAGGCAAAGCATACTACTGCTTCTGCACTACCGAGGATCTGGCTGCACAACGTGAAAAACAACGCGCTGCTAAGCAACCGTTTCGCTATGCCCGTACCTGCCGCGATATTCCGGCAGAGGAGGCTAAAGCACGCATTGCTGCAGGCGAACCGTATTCCATCCGTATCAAGATTCCTGCCGAAGGCAGCATCACCGTGCATGATCTGATTCATGGTGAAGTTACCTTTAATATGGACCAGTTCGATGATTTCGTAATTGTAAAATCCAACGGTATTCCTACCTATAACTTTGCTGTTTGTGTCGATGACCATCTGATGGGCATGACTCACGTACTGCGCGCCGAGGAGCATCTTTCCAACACTCCGAAGCAGCTGCTGGTTTACGAAGCACTGGGCTGGGAGCCTCCTAAGTTCGGTCATATGCCGATGATTCTGGCTATGGACCGTTCCAAGCTGAGCAAACGCCACGGTGCAACCTCCGTTGAAGAATTCCGCAGCCAAGGCTACCTGCCGGAAGCTATCATCAACTATCTGACTCTGCTTGGCTGGGGCCCCGGCGATGAACGCGAAATCTTCACTCTGGAGGAAACCGTTAAGCTGTTTGAGCTGGAGCAGATGAGCAAAAAGGCTGCTATTTACGACACCAAAAAGCTCACCTGGATGAACGGCCAATATCTGTCCGAGCTGCCGCTGGCAAAAATTCTGCCGGATGCTAAGCCTTTCTTCGTGAAAGACGGCCTGGTAACCGAAGAATGGTTCAACGATGCTGCCAATGAAGCATACTTTGAAAAGCTCGTAGACGTTGTACGTGTACGTGTTAAAACTCTGCAGGAGGTTGCCGATGCTTCCACTTACTTCTTCAAGGATGTTGAAGAATACGACGAAAAGGGTGTAGCTAAGCACTTCAAGGCAGAAAATATTCCTGTACTGGAGCAGTGCATTGCAGCAATTAAGGCTGATGATGTATATGACCTGGCTTCTACCGAAGCAGCGTATAACAAGATTGCTGCCGACAACGGTCTGGCTCTGGGCAAGGTTATCCATCCGACTCGTCTGGCTCTTACCGGACGCACTGTAAGCCCTGGCATGTTTGACGTTATGGTACTGCTGGGCAAGGAGAGAACTCTGGCACGTCTGGAAAAGGCTGTGGAGTACATTAAAAGTTTATGATTGAAAAATAGCGATTAGCGGCTAAATTTAGCGCGATTGCTTTAATTGAGCAGGAGGGCTTTCTTCCTGCTTAATTTTTACCAAGGGGTTCAAGGCTTGGGAAATGTTTTTAGAAAGGAGCTGCAGGCTATGAAAATCCTGTTGACAACATTATTATGCTTATGTTTATCGTTGCCGGTAATGGCAGACCAGCAGACAACGGTGCTTACCGAACAGACCTCTGTCGGCAAGGCAACGGCAACGCTGCCTTATATCGACGGCAGTAATTCCGCAGAGCTGGAAAAACAGGCCAACGCTTTGGTGCGCAATGCTGCAGCTAAGCTGGTCAAGGAGGTTGGCGGTCAGGGAAGTGTAACCTATAAGGTGATGCTGAACCGTCCGAGTCTGGTGAGCCTGCTGCTGGAGGCAGACAATGGCGGACGCAAGGCATATGCCGGACTGAATCTTGATTTGACCACCGGCAAGGAGTTCGAGGTTACGGATTTCTTTGTCGATAATGATAATGTAAAGGCAGCTTTGGGCAATTATGATAATGTGCTCTTCGGCGAAGAGGGCTTGTTTGTGCGCAGCAAGAAAAATGCAGCGTACAGCAGCTTCGTGCCTTATAAAGAGGTAGTTACCTCCCTGCGCATAGGCGAAGCGGGACGCTTGCTGCAGCTGGCGAAAATTACCGATAAGGCTGCAGGCAAAACACTGCGTCTGCCTGCAAGCGGACTGATGGCGCTGAAGCTGGACAGCAATCCTTCCACCGGCTACGGCTGGGAATTTGCCTGCAGCTCACCGGCAGTAAGCAAGGTAGGCAGCTCGTTTACCATTCCGCGCGGTGACGAGGAAAGAATGGGTGCGCCCGGCGTTGAAATTCTGGTGCTCGCGGTTACCAAGCCTGGTACCTATAATATCCGCATGGATTACAAGCGTTCCTGGGAAAAGCTGAGCCTGCAAAGCTTTAACTTTACCGTTATCGCAGAATAAGCTAGAGGATGTGTTTATGGAAAAGGCATCAGTTTCTGTAAAAATATATAATAGTACCTATGCATTAACGACCTCTGCTTCCGAAGAACAGGTGCTGAAAATAGCAGCAGAGGTAGACAGAAGAATGCAGGAGCTGGCAGAAAGCAAAAAGCTGCTGCAGACAGATAAAATCGCCATCTGGACGGCGCTCGATCTGGCTGCAGACAGACTGGAGCTGCAGGAAAAATGTGCTGCCTTGAAGCAGGAAATGCAGCAAAAATGTATAGCGGCAGAGCAGCAAATGCAGGAGAAATATACTGCCATGGAACAGCAAATGCAGCAAAGAAATGCTGCTCTGGTACAAGAACTGCAAGAGTTGCAGGCCAGATATGAAAGACTGCAGGCAGCAGTGCGTGAAAGGTAGATAACATATGGAAAAGAAAACAATAGAACTGCTTGCTCCCGCAGGCAGCTGGGAAGCATTGGAGGCAGCGGTAAACGCCGGCGCCGATGCTGTATATATGGGCGGTAAAGCCTTTGGCGCACGTGCCTATGCCAGCAATTTTGATGAAGAGGAAATGGCGAAGGCGGTGTATTTTGCGCATATGCACCATGTGCGCCTGTATATTACCGTCAATACTTTGGTTGATGACAGCGAGCTGGAGGCCTTGTCCAACTACCTGCTGTTTTTGAATAACGTGGGCGTAGACGGACTGATTGTACAGGATTTGGGTGTTATCCGTCTGGCGCAGAAAATTGTGCCGGAGCTGCCGCTGCATGCCAGCACGCAGATGAGCATTACCAACAGCAGCGGTGTAGACTTCGCTATGGGCGCAGGCATGGAGCGCAGCGTATTGGCGCGTGAGCTGAGCCTGAAGGAAATCGGCGCAGCCTGCAGCCGAGGCAGTGAGATTGAAACCTTTATTCATGGTGCATTGTGCGTCTGCTACAGCGGACAATGCCTGATGAGCAGTCTTATCGGTGGCCGCAGCGGCAACCGCGGACGCTGTGCCCAGCCTTGCCGTTTGCCGTATAAGTTGCTCAACGCGAAGGATGAGGATATGCTGCAGGGCAAGGATGCAGGCCAGTATCTGCTGAGCCCCAAGGATATGAATACCTTGAGCATTTTGCCGCAGCTGATTGACGCAGGCGTTGTGTCCTATAAAATCGAAGGACGCATGAAGCGTCCGGAATATGTTGCGGTAGTAGTAGATGCTTACCGCCGTGCGATTGACAGCTATCTTGCCGGTGATTACAACGTGCCGGAGGAGGATTTGGCGAATATAGAGCAAATCTTCAATCGTGACTTTACCACCGCTTATCTGGAGCGTCGTCCCGGACGCACGATGATGAGCGACCGCCGTCCCAACAACCGCGGCGTGCTTATCGGCCGTGTAGCGAAGCTGGATAAAAACCGCAATAAGGCAGTTATCAAGCTGGATAAGGCGCTGCATCTGGGCGACGGACTGGAATTCTGGGTAAGCGTCGGCGGACGCGTGGGCACCACTGTTACTGATATGCTGTGCGGCGGTAATAGCGTGCAGAGCGCTGCTCCCGGCCAGCAGGTAACGATTGATGTGCCTAACGGAGTACGCTTGAATGACCGCGTTTTCCGTACGCTCGACAGCAGACTGATGAGCTATGCGCAGCAGTTCTTCGGACCGGACGCCAAAAAGCGCATTCCGGTAGATGCTGTTGTTACTGCGCGCTTAGGCGAGCCCATGACCGTTACGCTGACGGATGATGAAGGCAATGTCGGCTACGGCGAAACTGATTTTATCGTAGAGGCAGCACGCAAGCGTGCGCTAGATGAGGCCGGCGTGCGCAAGCAGTTGGACCGCTTGGGTACGACAGAATATTTTCTGAACAGCCTGCTCTTTGAGCATGATGAAAATGTTATGGTGCCGATGAGCGAAATGAACGAAGCACGCCGTATGGCGTGCGAAGCACTGGACGCTGCGCGTTTGAGTGCTTTCGCTCCTGCGCGCACAGCGGTGCACAGCTTCAGCGAGCAATTAGTGCCGCAGGCACATAAGGCTAAACAGCATGAATCCGTTCTGGTAGTGCATTGCGACAGCGTTGACAAGGTCAACGCTGCGCTGCAGGCAGGTGCGGAGCGTATTCTCTTCGGCGGTGACTGCTTTAACCATCAGCTGCCGTCAGAGGCGGATTATGCTAAGGCTGCCAAGCTGGTGCGCAAGGCAGGCCGTCAGCTGGCCTTTGCTACTCCGCGTATCATTAAGGAAGCACAGCTGGCATATTTCGACAAGCTCTTCACTCTGTGGGAAGAGCTGCAGCCTGATTTTGTTTACATCAACAACAACGGCCTGTGGCCCTTGGCGAAGAAGCATGTAGCGCTTAATTTGGTAGCAGACATGTCTTTGAATATTTTCAACAGCCAGACGCTGCAGTTCTGGCAGGAGCAGGGCGCTGCAGGTGCAGTGCTCAGTCCGGAGCTGACTATGGCGCAGGTAGAGCATCTTGTGAGCGTCAGCCCGCTGCCGTTGGAGTGCATGATTCAGGGACGCTTGGAGATGATGGTTTCCGAATACTGTGTAGGTGGCAGCTTCCTGGGTGCGCTGGATAAGGGTGCCTGCAAGTTTAACTGTGCAGAGCCTTTGTTCCTGGGCGACCGTAAGGATGCACGCTTCCCGATTGTTACTGACCAGTTCTGCCGTATGCATATTCTGAACGCGCATGAGCTTTCTATGACTGCCAATGTGCAGCATATGGCGGAAGCAGGCGTGGCAGCGCTGAGAATTGACGGACGTGATTACGATGTGGCGCGTCTGGGCGAGCTTGTGGCGCTGTACCGCAAGATTATCGGCGGTGCGGTGGAGGCACCGGAAAATCTGCCGGGTACTACAAGAGGCCACTATTTCAGAGGCGTGATGTAAAAGTAAATATAAGCTGAATCCCCTGTCGGCAGTTGTCGACAGGGGATTTTTGACGCTTGTAAGCTTCACTAGTGATATGTGTGCGATATAGTTGTTTTCAAAGGCTTCGTTATAAGAGCTATGGATAATTTTCAGGCTGGTGCAATTATTTTGGCCAGAAAAAACTTTGCCTGCATCTTTCCGTTCCTGCCTGATTTATGATATAATACTAAAGCTATAGAGAAAAAAGACCATAAGGTCTGAAGATAAATTTAATAGGAAAAGAGGAATGTGAAATGACAAATGGATTTGCAGCCTTAAAGGTTTGTGCCCACACCGTAGAGCAGCTTCAGAAAATGGGCATCAAAAAGCCGATGCCTGTACAGGAGCAGGCTATCCCGGCGCTGTTTGCCGGACGTGACGTAATCGCCCGTGCGCAGACAGGCACAGGCAAAACACTGGCGTTTTTGGTACCGCTGGCAGAAAAAATCGATACTGCCAAAAGCTATGTGCAGGCACTGGTAATTACGCCGACGCGTGAGCTGGCACAGCAGATTGCTACCGAAATGAAAAAAATCCTGGGCGAAAGCGATATCAAAGTGCTGGCTGTTACCGGCGGACGTGATTTCGAAACGCAAAAATATAAGCTGGAGGGACGCAGCCATGTGCTGATCGGTACTCCCGGACGCTTGCTGGACCATATCCGCAAGGGTAATACCGACCTTGGCGGCGTGCGTTATCTGGTATTGGACGAGGTAGACGAAATGCTGCAGCAGGGCTTTATGGATGAAGCACTGGAGCTGATTGCTATGACTGCGCCGGAGCACCAGACTATGCTTTGCTCCGCAACTCTGTCGGAAGAGGTGCGCAAGCTGGGACGCAAGCTGACGAAAAACTGCGCGCTGATTGATATCAATCCTGACCAGGCTACCGTTGAAAAAATCAAGCAGATTTGCCTGAAAACAACCGATGAATATAAGAATAAGGCTGTGGCAGCGCTCATTGACCGCCTGAATCCTTATCTGATGATTGTCTTCTGCATGAGCAAGGAGCGTACTAAGGAGCTGGGCGACTGGCTGGGTATGCAGGGCTATAATGTTGACGTGCTGCATGGCGAAATGTCTCCTGCCAAACGCAAAACTGTTATGAAGGCCTTCCGTGATGCTAAGATTCAGATTCTTGTTGCCAGCGACCTGGCTGCCCGCGGATTGGACGTTGAGGGTGTAACCCATGTGGTGAACTATGATATTCCGCATGATGTTGACTGGTATGTTCACCGCATCGGCCGTACAGGACGTGCAGGCAATGATGGCGAAGCAATTACGCTTTATACTGCCGACGAGGTTAAATGGCTGCGTAATATTGAAAATAAGCTGGGCATTCTGATGGAACGCCAAAACCTGGAGGGCGGTGTTGTGGCACGTCGCGTTGCTGTGGCTGCCAAAAAGAAAAAGCCCGCAGGACCTAAGCGCGGACGCAATGCTGTTGCTGATAAGCGCAAGGCTCCTAAAACAGGCAGCAACCGCCGTCAAGGTGTGAAAAAAAAGTAAGTTCGTTCTGTATTACTTGCAAAAGCTAGCCTTTTGTGATATATTGAACATAGAAAGACAACCGCCCACAGAGGTGGGTTGTCTAAAGTTAATGGTTTAGAAAAATCCGCTCCGCTAACCGGCAAAGTTTTGGGGCGGTTTTTCTATGCACGCATTATTTACAAAACAGAAAAATAAAGGTCAGTAATGCCAAAATGAACATTCCAAAAGCCATTAGGTCCTGAAAAGTGAAATGCTTCATAGACATCACCTCCATTCTATTTAAGAATGGGGCAACGCCACCCTGCAACACGGTTGTCTTCTGTTTGTGAGTATAGCATATAAACAAACTTTTAGCAACATCTCTTTTTGTTTTTAGTATTTATTGTCTGTTGCTCTTGACAAACAGCGCTGTATTTTATATACTAACAGTTAAGCTAAGAAGAAGAGTAGTAATCTGCAACCACAGCGAGCCGTGACAGTGCAAGGCGGCAAAGGCAGATGAAGGCGCTTTGGAGCTGTAAAAGTATATTGATTGAGGCGGGCTGCATTTTTGCAGTCAAGCAGGGTGGAACCGCGGAGTCCGAGCTGTATGCACTCCGTCCCTGTAACATTTAAGTTACGGGGACGCGGGTGCTTTTTTGTTTTTCTGACAAAGCTGCTGCTGCCGTCTTTGTAACAAATATAGGAGGTAAAACATGGATTTTCAGACAATTATTTTGAAGCTGCAAAAATTCTGGGCAGGCCAAAACTGCATTATGGCACAGCCCTATGACATCGAAAAAGGCGCAGGCACTATGAACCCGTCTACCTTTTTACGCGTACTCGGACCTGAGCCCTGGCGTGTGGCTTACGTAGAGCCTTCCCGTCGTCCGGCAGACGGCCGTTATGGTGATAACCCGAACCGTCTGTTCCAGCATCATCAGTTCCAGGTTATCGTAAAGCCCTCTCCGGAAAATATTCAGGAGCTGTACCTGCAGAGCCTGGCTGAGCTTGGCATTCATCAGGAGGAGCATGATATCCGCTTTGTAGAGGATAACTGGGAATCCCCGACTTTGGGCGCTTGGGGCCTTGGCTGGGAGGTTTGGCTGGATGGTATGGAAATCACCCAGTTCACCTACTTCCAACAGGTAGGCAGCATTGACGTTAAGCCTGTTACCGTTGAAATCACGTACGGCCTGGAGCGTCTGGCTATGTACATCCAGGGCGTAGAAAACGTATTTGATATTCAATGGGTTGGCGACATCACCTACGGTGACGTGTTCCACACCAACGAGGTAGAGCAATCCTTCTACAACTTCCAGGTAGCAGACACCGCGCTGCTGTTTGACCTGTTCGACAAATATGAAGCAGAAGCTAAGCGCGTTATTGAGCTTGGTTATATCCGTCCTGCTTATGATTACGTTCTGAAATGCTCCCATGCATTTAACCTGCTGGATTCCCGCGGAGCAATCAGCGTAAGTGAACGTACTGCCTACATCGGTCGTGTACGTGCGATGGCCCGCCTGTGTGCAAAGGCTTATGTAGCACAACGTGAAGAAATGGGCTTCCCGCTGCTCAAGAAAGGGGAGAATAAATAATGGAAAAATTACTTTTTGAAATCGGTACAGAAGAGATTCCTGCGAAATTTATGCCTGCCATTCTGGCACAATTAAAGGATTTGGCAGAAAAGAAAATGACTGAGCTGCGCATTCCCTTCGAAGCAGTTAAAACCTATGGCACTCCCCGTCGTATGACCTTCATTGCCAGCGGCGTTGCCGAGGCTCAGGAGGACAGCACTGTTGAGGCTAAAGGTCCTTCCGCAAAAATCGCTTTCGTAAGCGGCGCTCCTTCCAAAGCAGCTATCGGCTTTGCTCGCGGCCAAGGCGTTGACGTAAAAGAGCTCGTTGTTCGCGATGAATATGTATATGCTGTTAAGCATCTGGCAGGCCAACCGGTTAAAGATTTGCTGCCGGGCCTGCTGAGTGATATCCTCACCAGCCTGAACTTCCCGAAAAACATGCGTTGGGCAGATCATGAATTCAAATTTGTCCGTCCGATTCGTTGGCTGGTTGCACTGTTCGGCGATGAAGTTATCCCTGTTGAAATCACCGGCGTAAAATCCGGCAAATTCAGCCGCGGTCACCGCTTCCTGCGTCCTTCCGCACTGGATAACGCTAAAGCTCATGAGTCCATCGGCGATGCTGCCAAGGCTTTGTTCGACACCGTAAAGAGCAAGGCTAAGAACGCTGTAGCTTCCGCTGCTATCGGCACCATCGGCGCTGTAGAAATCCCTGATGCTGATTCCTATGAAAAGGTTATGTATGACAACTATGTAATTGTTGACCAGGACGCTCGCCGTGAGCTGATTCGTCAACAGGTTACTGACCTGGCAATTGCCGAAGGCGGTCATGCAGAAATCAACGAGGACCTGTTGGAGGAAGTAAACTATCTGGTAGAATGGCCTACTGCTCTGTGCGGCAAATTCGAAGAAAAATTCCTTGCTCTGCCGAAGGAATGCATCATCACCCCGATGCGCGAGCATCAGCGTTACTTCCCGGTACTGGCAGAGGACGGCTCCCTGCTGAACAAGTTCATCACCGTCCGCAACGGCGGCAAGGAGCATCTGGAAATTGTTGCTCATGGTAATGAGCGCGTACTGCGTGCACGTCTGAGCGACGCTGAATTCTTCTTCAACGAAGACAGAAAACAAACTTTGGCTGACCGTCTGGAAAAACTCAAAACCGTTTCCTTCCAGGAAGGCCTGGGCAATATGAACGATAAGAGCAAACGTCTGGTACAGGCTGTTGATATGCTGGCTATGGCTATCAATGCCAAGGTTGATAAAGAAAAGCTGGAGCGTACTGCGCTGCTGTGCAAATGCGACCTGGTAACCGGCATGGTTATCGAATTCACCGAGCTGCAGGGTGTTATGGGCCGCGAATATGCTAAGCTCGACGGTGAAGCTCCTGAGGTTGCACTGGGTATTTACGAGCATTATCTGCCGCGCTTTGCCGGTGACGAGCTGCCGACTACCGATATCGGCCGTCTGACCGGTATTGCCGACAAGCTGGACAATATCTGCGCTACCTTCAGCCGCGGTCTGGCTCCGACCGGCTCTCAGGATCCGTATGCACTGCGCCGTCAGGCTCTGGGCATCATCAACATTCTGCTGGACGGCAACTACCATGTATCTCTGTACAAGGTTATCGCCGGCGCTCTGTACCTGCTGAACATCCCGGCAGAGGATACCAAAAAGCTCGTACCGCAGATTGCTGAGTTCATGAAACAGCGCCTGCGCAACATGCTGATGGATCAGGGCATCCGTTATGACGTAGTTGACGCAGTTCTGGCTGACCAGATGAACGACGACTTTACCGACCTTGTTGCCCGTGCTAAGGCTCTGAACAGCTTCATTGCTTCCGCAGAGGCTCCGGCACTGATTCAGGCTGCAACCCGTGTTGCTAACCTGTGCAAGAAGATTGAAGAGGAATCCGCTATCAACCCGCAGCTCTTCGCTGTAGAGGCTGAAGGCGCTCTGCACAATGCCGCTATGGCAGCCAGCAAGGAAGTGTTGGTTGCAGCAACCAAGTATGACTATGCTGCAGTTATGGCTGAAGCAGTTAAGCTGGTTGACCCGATTAACAAATTCTTCGAAGACGTTATGGTTATGGACGAGGACGTTCGCGTGAAGAACAACCGTCTGGCACTCTTGGCAGCAGTTAAGGATATTACCCATGCTGTAGGTGACCTGAGCGTTATCGTACAATAATAAAAGCTAAGGAGATTAGTCTAATGGAACAATTTAATGCAGAAGCAAAAGCACTTGTAGAAATGCAGAATGAATACGTTTTGCTTACCAGCAAAAACCCCAGCGAAATGTGCCACGATGATTTCATCCGCGCAGAAGAGCTGAACGTACAGATTAAGGACGCAACCAAGGTTATGGCTGCGTTGGCAATCGAATTTGCTGGCTACAAAAAAGACGAAAAGGGCCTGTGGGTAGAAAAATAATTCTCCCGCTGTGCTTTTTAACAGCCTTTGGGGCTTAAGACTATAAGCCTCGCGTGATTGTTTTTGTAATTTAACCGGTCTCGGATATGCTATTACATATAGCTGTCTGAGGCCGGTTTTATTTTTTGCTTGAAATAAAAATAAGTGCCGGAGCTCCTGACCTGAAATTGAATCAGATCAAGACTCGAGCACTTATTAGAGCAATGTTTTGTTAGTGTAAGGCTTTAGCTGTTACAGCTTTGCCGTCCACAATCCGTGCAGATTGCAATAAGCATAAGCGGCGAGCGGAGCTGCACCCTCGGCAAGAGCAAAAACAGCCTCCGGCTTGTCACCGGGCTTTAAGATATAGCGCTGACCGCCATGAGTTGTCTGCAGATAAATCCATTGGATGTAATGCTTTTCAATCATGGGATGCTCCACGCTGCCTACAGCTACACGCACCGTGCTGCCATCAACAGTAATAACCGGCACATGCTTTTCCTGCGCTGCGTCTTCGGTGTTGGCAACAAGCTCCTGCATGGGCTTGCCGCAGCAGACAAGCTCGCCGCCGCCGTCCTGAATCAGGCCGACGATATTACCGCAAATACTGCATTTCAAAAATTTTACTGTCATTGTGCATCGCTCCTTTCGCAAAATAAAACCTTTATAGACCCGGAAACTCAATGTCCCTAACTTAATTATAGCTTATGTTATATGCAAAGTATATAGCTTTACAGAAAATGTTGCACACTTCTCACAATTACAGGAAAGATGCAAAGTGATATTTTGGCGTTATGTAGGCTGCGGAATTGATGTAAAGCATTATCTTGCCGTGCTGCTGTTCCTTTGCAGGCCATGTTTGTGATATAATTATAGATATATATAATAAACGGCAAAGGTTGGGTGGATTTTTATGAAGCAGATAATTCCTGTAAAACAGGGTGATAATATTACATTAACGATTAATGGTCTCGGCAGCAGCGGCGAGGGCGTAGGCAAGTACGAGGGCTTTACTGTCTTTGTTAAGGGCGCGCTGCCGGAGGAAGAGGTACGCGTAACAATTACGCTGGTGAAGAAAAGCTACGCTGTAGGTGCGCTGGAGGAGATTGTCAAAACATCTGCCGAGCGTGTGGAGCCTGCGTGCCCGGTGTACAAGGAATGCGGCGGCTGCCAGCTGCAGCATTTGAGCTATAAGGGACAGCTGGCGTGCAAGCGTCAGCAGGTGCAGGATGCGCTCACCCGCATCGGACATCTGGACTTAGAGGCATTGCCGGTGTTGGGGGCGGCGGAGCCGTGGAGCTACCGCAACAAGATGCAGTTCCCGGCGGCAGCGGACGCCGAAGGCGTGCTGCATATAGGCTGTTATGCAACGGCAACACACAGCGTTGTAGATACGGATGCCTGCATGATTTCCAAAGAGGCAAACAATGCGATTATGAAAACGGTACGCACCTGGATGCAGCATTATAACATCAGCGCTTATGACGAAAAGACAGGTAAGGGACTCGTGCGCCATATTATGGGACGAGTGGGCGTGCACAGCGGCGAGGTGATGGCGGTTATCATTACCTCCGGCTATGACATTCCGCACCGCGGCGTGCTGATTGAATGGCTGAAACGCCATGTTCCGGGGCTTGTGAGCGTGGTGCAGAACATCAACAAAAAGCAGACGAACGTGGTCATGGGCAGCAAAACCCGTGTGCTGTATGGAGCGGAAGCGATTAAGGACAGCTTGGGCAGCCTGAGCTTTCATATTTCCGCACAGGCCTTCTTCCAGGTGAACAGTGAGCAGGCCGAAAAGCTGTATAACAAGGCGCTGGAGTTTGCGGCGCTGAGCGGCAAGGAAACCGTGGTGGACGTTTACTGTGGTACCGGTACGATTTCTCTGTATCTGGCGCGTCATGCCAAACAGGTTTATGGTATCGAAATTGTGGCCCCTGCGATTGAAAATGCCAAGAAAAATGCAGAAGAGAATAAATGCGCTAATGCGGAATTTATCTGCGGTGATGCGGCGGTAGAGCTGCCGAAGCTGCTGGCTGGCGGTGTGCGTCCGGACGTTGTGGTGGTGGATCCTCCGCGTGCGGGCTGCGAGCAGAAGGTGCTGGCGGCGATTGCCGAGGTGCAGCCTGAGCGCGTTGTCTATGTGTCCTGCAATCCTGCGTCCTTGGCGCGTGATTTGGCGTTTATGGAGCAGCATGGGTATAAGGCGATTGTGGCGCAGCCGGTGGATATGTTCCCGATGACGAGCCATGTGGAAACTGTGGTATTGATGACTAAGGTACAGAAGTAAATATAAAAAAGGCTTAAAATAAAGCATTTTCGGGTATTCGATAACTTCATGTGAGTTGTACGGATGCCCGATTTTTACTTTGTAGGAACATAACAAGTGCAGAAATCCGAGGTTTGAGTTGACAGATGGCAATGTAGTCCATTACGGATACATTGAGAAATTCATCGAGTCACTAGGTTAGAAATATAATATCCGTGAAATTGCCTATGACCGTTGGGGTGCTGTGCAGATGGTACAAATTCCTGTGCATATTGAATTGGGGAACATTTCAATGCGATTTGTTAAGAAAATGTTCCCTAATTCATATTGAATATTGGGGAGCGTTACGCTATAATAATTATACAATTTGTTCCCCAAAGGAGGAAATGCTATGGCAGTACAATATCAAGATATACAGGAATTACTAAGAAGTCGAGCTGACCTTCATGTAAGACTGAATCTGATGCCTTATGATGGGACACCTGAAATCAAAGAGCGTGGAGATGGAAAATATCTCTATGTCAGAAAGCGTGTGGCAGGTAAACAGACATCGACTTATGTAGGCGCATATACAGAAGAATTATATAATCTGCTTCTTCGTAACGCGAGAGAAGCCAGAGAAATCAGAAAAGAACTTCGTGGTATAGAAAAGCAGCTTGCTGCCGCCGGATATTCGGAAGATGAACTTTCTTCTGATGTGATAAACAATATTGCATTTGCACGAGCAAATATGAAAATGAATATCTATGATCAGGCTGTTTTGGAGGGTGTTGCTACATCATTCCCACAGACAGAAGAAATCATAGAAAACGGAAAAGTATCTGGTATGACAGCTACTGATGTTCAAAAGATTTTGAACTTAAAACACGCATGGGAGTTTATCCTCGACCGTGATGTGGTTGCCAGTCTTTCCGACTACTATATGCTCAGTCACATTGCAAGGCTTGTTAATGAAGGTTTCTTTGCCGAGGGTGGCCGTATTCGTGGCGTGCCAGTCACGATTGGTGGTTCATCCTATGTTCCGCCGTTGCCTAATGAGTTGGAAGTAAAAGACAGAATCCGCGAGATTGCCGAAGAAAATGATGAGGCTATCAATGTTGCTATCAAACTGTGTTTGTATTGTATGAAAACGCAAGTATTCCTGGATGGTAATAAACGAGCATCTGTAATTTTCGCAAATCATTATCTGATTGCACACGGTGGCGGTTTTCTGGTAATTCCCGAAAAGGAAGTGCCGCAGTTCAAGCAGTTGCTTGTAAAATATTATGAGGGTGAAGATATTTCTGTTATCGCCACTTTCATGAAGGAACGCTGTTGGAAAACAATGTAAATCAAATAAGAATCCTATTTTGGGGAGCATACTCTGTTATTTGTGATGAAATTTGCTCCCCATATTAGGGTTGATGGATTGAAAGAGGGTTTAATGCCTGTCACACCACATATTCTTATGACGCAAGGAAGATGTAGTGAAGATGCCGATAAGTATTTTATTTCACATATTTCAGATGATGCGGTAATGAAATAATTAGAACCAATGCTAATGAGTTTGTAATTCATTTTGACACGGTTCAGTCAAGTGAAAGCACGTAGATATATTCCCGCAAATGGCTCAAACACGAAAAAGGCTATGGAATTGTTCCAATAAACGGCAAAACAGCCAAGTAATTCAGCCTATCGTATCGTTTTATGTTGAGTGCGTCACCCTGCTCATAAGGAGCTGAGCGACGCGGTGAGCAGCCGGTGCGCGCCATGCGATAGCCGTCCAAGAATGCGAGCGTGAGCGAAGCAAGATTGGGGACGGCGAACCGCTGAAACTGTAGTGCTCTTAAACCGCATGAATACGGCATTTTAAGGGTTTCGGAAGGGTGAAAAACTGTAATTTGTGGCCCTCATGTGGCCGAAAATTTCAGACGGCCACAATTTAATAGCAAAAAAATAAAGCGTTCAGACAACAGTAATTTGCTGTCTGGGCGCTTTTTGAATTTAATATAGACAATTATTGTAGCTTTAATGTTGTAAAATAAATCTGATTTACACTCTTTATTTTTCAAAGGTGCCTTTGACAAGCGCTTCGCCTGCTGCTACCATAATCTGACCTTTGGCAATTACAGTATCTACGTCATAGGTGTCACTGTAAATAATCAGGTCGGCATCACTGTCAGGCTGCAGGTAGCCCTTTTGCGGATACAAGCCGTTGGCCTGCGCCGGATTGCTGCTGACAACCTTTGCCACAACCTCCGTGGGAACGCCTGCAAGCAGAGCAGCCTTAACCTCCTCCTGGAAGGAATCCGGCGAAACGGCAAGCTGCTTTTGGCTGCCGTCGGGAAGCGTTACGCTCATGCAGCCGTTAGCATCTGAGCTCATGGTGACTCTATCCAGCGGCACGCCTTCTTCGTAAAGAATCTTGATGGCGTCACTGGGCTTGACGCAGGCAGGGAAGCCATCCTGCTCCCTGATGCCGGAGGTGATATCCACATAACCGCCTAAGCGGGCAAATTCCTTGGCCTGCTCAAAAAGATGGAAAGCGCGGTTGACGTGGGTGGGGATAAAATGACGGGCAGGGATTTCTGTTTCCTTGACAATTGCCAGCAGAACATCCATGCCACGCTTGCCTACGCCCATGTGGAACTGCACAACGCCGGCCTTGCCGGAAAGCATGCCGCCCAGGCGAGCCTGCGTAAGCACCTTTTCCAGCTCTTCGCGTGTAGGCTGCGAGCTTCTGTGGTCAGATAAGGCAACCTCGCCGATGCCAAGGCATTCGTTAATCAGGATGATGTCGCGGCGCACATCACCGGTCATGTTGTGCAGGGGGATTTCGTAGGAGCCGGTGAGCATGTACGCGGTGATGCCTTCATGCGTCAGGCCTCTGGCCTTCGCCAGCAGACTTTCGTTGTGTCTGGAGGTGCCGTCTGTACCCAAAACGCCTACTACGGTTGTAATGCCAACCTTCGTCAGCTCGCTGAGGTTGATTTCCGGCGTGCGGCTGTAGGGACCGGATTCACCGCCGCCGCCGATGATGTGTACGTGCTGGTCAACATAACCGGGGACTACCTTGCGATTTTGGGCGTCAAGGATTTGGCAGTCTAAGCCTTGCGGTGCTGCAAGCTGTTGGCCTATTTTGGCGATTTTGTCATTGATGATCAGGATGTCGACGATTCCGAGGGGTTGCGGAGCGTAGACGTCCGCGTTTTTAATGAGTAAGCATTTCATGTGAGGATTCTCCTTTTCTGAAAAATTATTTATGCTTTAATTATACACTGAATTGTTGAAAATGGTATATGAGAAAAGGAAGCTTTATGGAATTTAATGGTATCATATAGCTAATAAATAGCTGAAACGCTTGCGGAATCCTGATAACGTATAAGAATCCAATAATTATTTCATAAAATCCCCACGCGCCCTACCCGAATTCACACATTCGGGTGGGGCGCTTTGCTTATTTTCACGCTACAATATAATCAGAAAACAACAGCCGGGAGCACAGACGGCAGAAAGAGGAGTGATTAATATGCAAAAGAAATTATTCTTAGGTGCAGCGCTTGGATTGGCAATGTTTGCCAACACTGCCTTTGCCGAGGTCAACACAGCTTATTTGGCCAACGAGCTCAGGTCTTATCCCGGCTGGCCGCTGGAGGTATATTGCAACGCAACAGATGTGAATGTCAGAACGCAGCCTAACACTGATAGTGAAGTTCTTACTATGCTGCAAAAGGGAGATAAATTTTATGTAATCAGAGTTGTGGACGTAGTAAACAGTGAATACACATGGCTTTTTGGTACTACTGAAAAGGGGCATGTTGGTTTTATGGCGAGCAAATATCTTGATACAACCCCGCAAGCTGCCAGCGCAGCAGGACGCTTTAATGCTGCCCTGGAGGCAGATTGGATTATGGAGCCTGAAATTTTTGCTTCAGGTGCCTATTACCCGGGGCCTGTGGAGCAGAATACGGATGATACTATCTCCTATGCCGATAAGAAGCTGCAGGTCGGACCGCGCTTGTTCTATATAGATTCGTCAAAAAACAGAGTTAGTGAGGTGAAAATCAATAAGCTTCATGGCATGATGGCAGGCTATGCTGTCGGCCAGCTGCTTAATACTGACAGCCAGATTCGTTTGGACGGTTACCTGAAAATGAACGGCTGGGAGTATGATTATATGAGCAGAGGCCGTTCTGATACGCATTATATGATCGGCTGGTTGAAATATGCCTATAACGCAAGAGGGCAAAAATTCCGGCACAAGAGCTTTTATGTGAAATTGGATTCTAAAGAGGTGATTTCGGAAATTATTTACTGCGAGCATGACGTTCATTAAGCAAAGTAAAAAAGCATCTTTTGACAGGAGGTGGCGTAATGAAGCGGAAGCTGTTTAAGAGCATGTGTCTGGCAATGCTTCTGGTGGCGTTTGCCGGCTACGGTGCGAAGGAAAATACCGTATTACCGCAGATGAATTTGCCTAAGGCGGAGGCCGCTGCCAAAGCTGTACCATCCTACGAGCAGGAATATACGAATGTTGTAGACAGCGTTTATGAATTTATCTCTGACGGTACGAGTGATAACCTGCCGGAGCAGGGAAGAACAGGCATCTGCGAGGTGCGGGATTTCGCCAGCCGGGAGGCTGCCCTGCAGCAGCTTGGCTACACGCTGCAGGATATCAGCGGCGACGGTGTTCCGGAGCTGCTTATCGGTTGGATTAGCCAAAAACGCGGCGCGGGGCATTACGGTAAGGAGATTTATGCGATTTACACCTTTGCGGACGACAGAGTGAAATACGTTGCGGAGGGCTGGAGCCGCAGCAGCCTGCAGCTTATGGCAAATGACAATCTGGTGACACGAGGCGGCACCGGCATTTCGCATCAGGTGCTTGCTGTTGAGCATTTGCAGCCTGACGGCAGCCTTGGATGCTATGAGCTTTATTTTACCTGGCCAAAGGATGACGGCCTTGGCGTTTACCGTAACATGAACTGCAGAAGTGAGGCAGATGCTGCGCAGGAAACAGATATGACTGTGGAAGAGTTCAATGAAATGAGGTCTGAATATGCTAATAACAGTGTTGAAATTGAATATTTGCCGTTGAAGGACTTCAAAAAGCAGGGCTTTAAGGGTCTGATGAGGCAGTATCTTTCTGCAGGAGGGTGAATAAAAGGGCTGATGTGCAGAGCCTGAAATATAATGGCAGTCGGAATTTAACCGGCTGCCGTTTTTTTGAGGTGAAATAAACAGCGATATATAGTATAATATACATAACTGTAACTGATATACGCTTATACCGGCTTTATATCAAATATTTTTATGAGGTGATTTAATAATGAACAATGAATTAACCGGACGTAATGTAGGAAAAACCTGTCGCGTACACTATAAAGGTACCTTCAATGACGGCAAGCAATTTGATTCTTCCTATGACCGTGGCGAGCCGTTGGAATTTGTTTGCGGCGCAGGCCAGATGATCAAAGGCTTTGATGCAGCTGTTGCTGACCTGGAGGTCGGCGCTGAGGTTGACATCCATCTGCTGCCGGCAGAAGCATACGGCGAGGCTGACCCGAAGGCTATCTTCACCATGCCGATTGCCCAGCTGCCGGGTTCCGAAAACCTGACCGTTGGCCAGAGAGTTTATCTGCAGAACCAATTTGGTCAGCCTGTACCTGTACTGGTAACCGAAAAGGATGATACCAATATTACCTTTGATGCTAACCATGAAATGGCCGGTAAGGAACTGAACTTCCATATTGAGCTGGTAGAGGTAAAATAAAGCTTCAGTCTTGTTTGCGATAAAATATTACTTGCTCTTATAGTCTATGGAATTTGCTGTATGAATATGTTATAATAACATATTATAGGTGCAACTAATATTTGGGAGTGTATATTTTGGAATATAAAATTGTTATGCCCAGTGGTATTGTTTTTGACTTCAGCAACATGGTTGGAGCGGGCAGACTGCAAGCGCAGGAAGTGGAGCAGGCACTGCAGCAGCAGGGAGCCGCAGCCGAAAAGGCTGTGTGCGAGCTACGCCGTACCGGTTTTTCCAAGAAGCATTTATCTAAGGATGGCATGCCGGAGCATGTTTATTTTCCTCGCATGCCATATATTGCTGACGGCAACCCCAATACGGAGCAGTCGATTATCAAGCTGATGCGCTACAGCAAGCATTTGCGCAGTAAGGATGTCGTAATCTTTTTGGGTGTAGGCGGCTCCTACCTGGGCAACAAGGTGTTGTTTGATGCCTTTGGCGGTTATCATTGGAATACCAGTGCAACACTGCGCCAAGGCCAGCCCTGCATTTATTTTTCCGGCAACAATCTTGACCCGGTGGACTGCAATTCACTGCTGTTCAAGATGCGCCGTATGGCTGGAGTAAGTGCGCAAGAAGGCAAGAAGCTAAAGATTATGCTGGTGCCGATTTCTAAATCCGGTACTACGCTGGAAACAATTTCTGCCTTTACGTATTTCTATGCTAATCTGTCTCAAAACGCAGATATCGACCTTGACTGCACGGTAGTTACTGATTTAAAGGCTCCGGTGGAAAATGCGCCGCTTTTGCAGCTGGCGGAAAAATTTGGCTGGGAGCGCTTTGACATCAAGGAGGGCATTGGCGGACGCTTCTGCATTATGACTGACCCGGGACTCGTAACGATGGCCGCTCTTGGCGGTGATATTGAGGAGTTTTTGCGCGGTGCGCGTGATATGGATATCTATTGCCAGCAGGCGGAGCCTGCGGAAAACCCTGCACTGCTCAACGCTTTGCTCAAATTCATGGCCTATGAGCGAGGACGCGATATTGAAGTGTTCATGCCGTACAGCATGCGCCTGAAATCGTTGAGCGAATGGTATGTGCAGCTGCTGGCGGAATCGCTTGGCAAGCGTTGCAACCGTGAGGGTGCAACTGTTTACTACGGCAGAACGCCGATTGTTGCTGTCGGCACAACGGATATGCATGCACAGACACAGCAGCATCAGGACGGTCGTCTGAATAAGGTGGTGCAGTTCCTGGAGGTTGCCAATCCTGAGGTTGAAGCAGTTTTGCACAATCCCTTTGCTGATGTACCGTTCTTCGATAAATACGAGGGCATGGATATGGCGAAGGCGCTCAAGGCGGCGCTGAATGCCAATGAAGCGGCACTGACGGGTGATAACCGTTACAATGCGCGCTTTACGCTGCCGAAGCTGAATGAGTATTATCTTGGCCAGCTGATGTACTTTTTGATGCTGACGATTGCTTACGAGGGCGAGCTGGCGGATGTGGATGCATTTGACCAGCCCGGCGTTGAGGTTTATAAGAAATTGATGAAGGCTCAGTTGTAAAATTTAAGATGGCAAAAAAAGTAGACGTTGTGTGCTTGGATAAGCACGCAACGTCTTTTTGCTTTGTATTGAAATCACCGTTTACCTGTAAACAGCAGCTTTGCCGTACTGCATTTTGCAAATGCCTTCGTCAGCAGGATGCTGAGGGCCAGCGAGCCGAGCACCAGCAGCACGTAGGAAAGGGCTACCTTTTTGACGGTCATGATGATGCCGAAATGGTTATAGGCGCTGCTGAGCCAGTCCAAAAGCAATGGATGCACAAAGTAGATGAGCATAGAATAGGCGGAGAGGATGCTGATAGCCTTGTAGATTAAAGTGGTTATAGAACCCCTCTCAGTCACCTTGCGGTGACAGCTCCCCCCAAGGGGAGCCTCTGTATGCGATGCTGCTTGAGGGATAGATTGCAGTGCATTGGGAGCCTCTGTATGCGATGCTGGTTGAGGGATGGCTTGCAGTGCATTGGGAGCCTCTGTGCGTGATGCTGCTTGAGGGATAGATTGCAGTGCATTGGGAGCTTCTGTATGCGATGCTGCTTGAGGGATAGCTTGTGATGCATTTGTTTGTGTCGCTGTCTGCGCTCTGCGCTCCAGCCAGTCCAGTGCCAGGCAGAAGAAGAGCAGCGAGCCAACGGTGTAGCAGAGTCCCTGCGGGCTGAGCTGGTGGTAGGTGTTGGCCAGATCAATCAGCGTGTAGCCTTTGACCGTAACTGCCTCGTAACAGCTTTGTACGTCCCAGGCCACGCTTGCAGCAAAAATTACGCATACCATGGTGCTGTATCTGCGCAGAAGGGCGATGAATTTTTCCCAATAGCAGGCTGCCAGGCCGCCGCTTATAAAAATAAGCAGATAATGCAAGGGAAGATAGTTGAGGCGATAATCAAAGAAATTTTTAGCCAAGACGCTCCAACCCGCTGTGTTCAAGCTCGGATGCGTTGTCCACCAGTTAAATACAAGCTGGAAAATGAATAAAAGCACTAGCATAAACGGTATGTTTTGATGTATAATTATACGCAGAAGCCGGCGCCAGAGCGGATAGCTTGCATAAAACCACAGCAGGATGACCATAAAATACAAATGGTAGCAGCCCAGGCCGAAGAATAAAACATAGGCCACATGCAGCGGATTCCAGCTGACGAAGCCCGGTGGCAGAATCAGCCAGAAGTAAAGCATGTAAAAAAGCGACCAGCTGATGTAGGGCAGGCCTGCTCCCCGCAGACGCTTCTTCATAAAGTCGATATAGTTCAGCCGGCTGCCGCTTAAAAGGCCTTTATCCGTACAGGCAAGGCCGTAGCCGGAGATAAAGAAAAAGGAAGGGACACTGTAACGGCTTAAAATCTCCAGTAATAAGTAAAGAGTAAAGTTGTTGGGGGCAAGTGCCAGGCTGCCGATATGAATACCGATGACGCCAAGCATGCAGATGCCACGCAGATTATCTATAATGGTGTTTCGCATAAGTACCTCGCTAATTTTTAATCTTCTTTATTATACTATAAGTAAAAAAATCCTGCCAAGATTTTACCTCGAAATATTTGACGTATTCTTCATTAAGGTGTAAAATATATACAATCAATTTGCACCTTTAAATTGGTCCTGTGAGACTGCAAGGTATAAGTTATTATGAAACCTAAGGCCTTTTTGCACCATCATGGGACGAGAAGGCCTTTTATTATGCAATTTTATTATAAAAAACAGGAGGTAAAGCTAATGGCTAAATCAAATGTATCTCTGGGTGGCAGAGATATACTGGATCTGGAAAGCCTCAGCGTTGAGGAAATCGAGCTGGTTTTGAAAACAGCTGAGGAAATGAAGAAGATTATGAAGAGGGATATCAAAAAGGTGCCCTCACTGCGCGGTAAATCTATCATCAATCTGTTCTATGAGCCCAGTACACGTACCCGTACATCCTTCGAGCTGGCAGGCAAATATCTGGGTGCCGATGTAGTAAACATCACTACATCCTCCTCCAGTGTTGTCAAAGGTGAATGCCTGCGCGACACCATCCTGACTGTACAATCCATGGCTTGCGATGCGATTGTTATGCGTCACCCCATTGAAGGCGCTGCAGCATATGCTGCTAAGGTTGCAGACCCTGTAATCATCAACGCCGGCGATGGCGCACACGCACATCCTTCTCAAGGCTTCCTGGATATGTTTACTATCCGTGAGCAGGGCAAAAACCTGAAGGGCTTGAAAATGGCAATTATCGGCGATATTCTCTACAGCCGTGTTGCCCGCACCAATATTGCTGCCTGGACCAAAATGGGCGCTGATGTACACGTTGCAGGTCCTATGACTCTGCTGCCGCACGACATCGCTTCTCTTGGCGTTACCGTACACAAACGCGTTGAGGAAGCAATCGAAGGCGCTGACGTAATCGATATCCTGCGTATTCAGCTGGAGCGTCAGCAAAAGGGCCTGTTCCCGTCTCCGCGTGAATATGCACGTATCTTCGGTATTAACGAAAACCGCCTGAAGCTGGCTAAGCCTGACGTAACCGTGCTGCATCCCGGCCCGATGAACCGTGGTCTGGAAATCTCCTGGGAGGTTGGTTACTGCGATAACGCCGCAATCCGTACTGAGGTACAAAACGGCGTAGCTGTACGTATGGCACTCTTATTCTTGACTTTGACAGGAGGTAAACACATTGAAAACATTGATTAAAAACGGCAGGGTAGTAGACCCCAGCCAAAAATTAGATGCTGTAATGGATATCCTCGTTGAGGATGGCAAAATTAAAGCTTTGGGCAAGGATATTGCCGAAGCAGCTGACGAGGTTTTTGATGCAACCGGCCTCGTAGTAACTCCTGGTCTGATTGACGTACACACTCATATGCGTGAGCCCGGCCTGGAAGCTAAGGAAGATATTATCAGCGGTACCAAGGCTGCTGCTGCCGGCGGTGTAACCACCGTTGCCTGCATGCCTAATACCAAGCCTGTTATTGATACCTCCATCGTAGTAAGCGGTATCAAAGAACGCGCTCGCGAGGAAAGCTACGCTAACGTTGAAGTTATCGGCGCAATCAGCAAGGGCGAAAAGGGCGAAGAGCTAGCAGAGATGGGCGACATGGCAGAAAAAGGCGCTATGGGCTTCTCCGATGACGGCCACTATGTAAAGAGCTCCCGTCTGATGGTGCTGGCTGCCAAATATGTAACTGCTTTTGACAAACCTTTGCTGTGCCATGCGATTGATCCTGAGCTGGATTCCGAAGGCTACATGCATGAAGGCGCTGTTTCCGCACGTATCGGCGTTCCGGGCGTACCGGCAATCAGTGAGGATATCGCTGTTGCACGTGACTGCATCATCGCTGAATACACCGGTGCACATGTACACATCTGCCACGTTGCCTCCAAGGGTGCTATCGACATCATCCGCCAGGCTAAAAAACGCGGCGTAAATGTTACCAGCGAAGTAACCGTACATCATCTGACTCTGACTGATGAGGCTTGCGCAGATTACAATTCCGCAACCCGCGTTAACCCGCCGCTGCGCAGTGCAGACCATGTACAGGCTATGCGTGAGGCTGTTCTGGACGGCACTGTTGACGCAATCGTTACCGACCACTCTCCGCACGCACCGGAAGAAAAGGATGTTGAATTCCGTTATGCTCCGAACGGCTTCTGCGGTCTGGAAACCTCTCTGGCAGTAATGCTGACTGACTTATATCACACCCACGTATTCGACCTGAATACTATTATCAGCAAAATGAGCTGCGAGCCTGCTAAGCTGTTCAAGCTGGCCGGCGGTACTTTGAAAGAGGGCAGCGTTGCTGATATCACTATTATGGACTTAAATAAAGAATGGACTGTTGACAGCTCCAAATTCTATACCCGCGGCAAATTCACCCCGTACGAAGGCAAGGCTTGCACCGGTAAGGCTGTTGCCACTATGCTGCACGGTAATTTTGTAATGAGGGATGGTGTAGTATGCACGAAAAAGTAAGAAAAGGAAAATTAGTTTTAAAAGACGGCAGCGTTTTTGAAGGCACTCTGTATGGTGGCAAACGCAATGCTGTAGGTGAGGTTGTATTCACCACCGGCATGAGCGGTTACCAGGAGACCTTGACTGACCCGTCCTTCTGCGGTCAGATTGTAGTAATGACCTATCCGCTGGTAGGCAACTATGGCTGCAACCCGCTGTTCACCCAAGGCAAGAAATGCTTCTTCCAGGGCTTTGTTATCGGCGAGCTGTGCGATTGCCCCAGCAACTGGCGCAATGAGCAGAGCCTGGAGGATTTTCTGATTGAACAGGATATTCCGACCTTAGCAGGTGTAGATACACGTGCTATCACCCGTAAAATCCGTAATCACGGCGTACTGCAGGGCGTAATCGTTCCGGCAGAAATGCCTGAGGAGGAAGTACAGAAGCTGCTGGCTTTACCAGCAGTACACAATCAGGTTGAGGAGGTTACCACTCCCGAGGTTTACACCATGGGCGAGGGCAAGCTGCATGTAGCTGTTATGGACTTCGGTATTAAACGCAATATCCTGAAATCCATTGAAGCCTTTGGCTGCCGCTTGACAGTATTCCCTGCTTCCGCAACTGCAGAAGAGGTACTGGCATGCGACCCGGACGGTATCTTCCTGTCCAACGGCCCTGGCGATCCGAAGGATTTGCCTGAGGTTATTGAAAACATTAAGAAATTAATCGGCAAGAAACCGATTTTCGGTATCTGCCTCGGTCATCAGCTCATGGCTTTGGCTAACGGTGCTGATACTTATAAAATGAAATTCGGCCATCGCGGTATTAACCAACCGGTAAAATACCTGGCAACCGGCCGCATTTACATCAGCGCCCAAAACCACGGCTATGCTGTAGATGAAAAATCTCTGGAAGGCAAGGGCATCAACATCAGCCACATTTCCATGAACGACGGTACTATCGAAGGCCTGGAATACACCAAGCATCCTACCTTTACCGTTCAATATCATCCGGAAGCCTGCCCCGGCCCTGGTGATCATGATTATTTGTTTAAACATTTTGTTGATATGATGGAGGGTCGTTAATTATGCCGAAACTTAAAGATATTAAAAAGGTTCTCGTTATCGGCTCCGGCCCTATTATTATCGGTCAGGCAGCAGAGTTTGACTATGCAGGCACCCAGGCTTGCCGTGCTCTGAAGGAGGAAGGCCTGGAGGTTGTACTGATTAACAGTAACCCTGCAACCATTATGACTGATGTGCATGTGGCTGACCGTGTATATGTTGAACCTATCAGCGTTGAATTCATTGAAAAAATTATCAAACGTGAGCATCCTGATTCCCTGTTGGCAACACTTGGCGGTCAGGTTGGCCTGAACATGGCTATGAAACTGGAAGAGCAAGGCATTCTGAGCAAATACAACGTTCGTCTGCTGGGCACTCAGATCAGCGCTATCAAACGTGGTGAAGACCGCGAAATGTTCAAGGAAACTATGGAGAAAATCCATCAGCCGATTCCTGAAAGCACCATCGTAGAAACCATTGAGGCTGCTTGTGATTTCGGCAAGGAAATCGGCTATCCGCTGATTGTCCGTCCTGCGTATACCCTCGGCGGTACCGGCGGCGGCATTGCTGAAAATGAGGAAGAGCTGATTGACATCGTGCAAAAGGGCCTGGGCTACAGCCCTATCGGTCAATGCCTGATTGAACGCAGCATCGCCGGCTGGAAGGAAATCGAATACGAAGTAATCCGCGACGCTGCTGATAACTGCATTACCGTCTGCTCCATGGAAAACCTGGATCCTGTTGGCGTACACACCGGCGACTCCATCGTTGTGGCTCCGGCACAGACTCTGAGCGATAAAGAAGTACAGCTGCTGCGTCAGGCTTCTATCGATATCGTACGTGAGCTGGGCGTAGTTGGCGGCTGTAACGTACAGCTGGCTCTCGACCCGTACTCCGAAAACTACTATGTAATCGAAGTTAACCCGCGTGTAAGCCGTTCTTCCGCACTGGCTTCCAAAGCTACCGGTTATCCGATTGCTAAGGTTACCAGCAAAATTGCTGTCGGCTACAACCTGGACGAAATCGAAAACGCTGTTACCAAAAAGACTAAGGCTTGCTTCGAGCCTACCATTGACTATATCGTACTGAAATTCCCGCGTTGGCCGTTCGATAAATTCGTAACCGCTGACCGCACCCTGGGCACTCAGATGAAGGCTACCGGTGAGGTTATGGCAATTGAGCGCAGCTTTGAAGCTTCTATGCTGAAAGCAGTTCGCTGCCTGGAAATCGGCCTCAATCATCTGGAAATGCCTGAGCTGAAGGCTTTGAGCGATGAAGAAATTCATGACCGCATCAAACGCATTGATGACGAGCGCTGCTTCGTTGTTGCTGAGGCTATCCGCCGCGGTATTACTCTGGAAGAGATTCACGATATCACCAAGATTGACCTGTGGTTCCTCTCCAAAATCCAAAACATCATTAAAATGGAAAAAGCTCTGGAAACTCACGAGCTGACTCCGAGCCTGCTGCGTAAGGCTAAGAGAATGGGCTTTGCCGATGCTGTTATCGGTAAACGCGTAGGCAAGACTGAGTTTGAAATCCGCGATATGCGTAAGGCTAACGGCATTCTGCCGACCTACAAAATGGTTGATACCTGCGCTGCGGAATTTGAAGCTGCAACCCCGTACTACTATTCCTGCTACGAAACCGAGGATGAGGTTGAAGTAAGCGACAGAAAGAGAGTAGTTGTACTCGGCTCCGGTCCTATCCGTATCGGTCAGGGCGTAGAATTTGACTACTGCTCCGTACACTGCGTATGGGCGTTGAAGGAAATGGGCTATGAAACCATTATCATCAACAACAACCCGGAAACCGTTTCCACTGACTTCGATATTTCCGATAAACTGTACTTTGAGCCGCTGACTGTTGAGGATGTACTCAACGTTATCGACAAAGAAAAACCGGAAGGCGTTATTGTTCAATTCGGTGGTCAGACTGCTATCAACCTGGCAGGCCCGCTCTCCCGCGCAGGCGTGAAGATTCTGGGCTCCTCCGTTGACAGCATCGACCGCGCTGAGGACCGTGAACGCTTCGACGAGCTGCTGACAAGCTGCGATATCCCGCGTCCGCAGGGCCACACCGTATTTGATACCGAGGGTGCGCTGGTTGCTGCCCACAATGTTGGCTATCCGACTATGGTTCGTCCTTCCTACGTACTGGGCGGCCGTGCTATGGAAATAGTTTATAACGATGACGAGCTGCGCAACTACATGACCTACGCTGTTAAGGCTTCTCACGAGCATCCGGTACTGGTTGACCATTACCTGCAGGGCACTGAGGTAGAGGTTGACGCTATCTGCGACGGCAAGGAAGTATTAATTCCCGGCATCATGGAACACGTTGAACGTGCAGGCGTACACAGCGGTGACTCCATCGCCGTATATCCGCCGCGCAGCCTGAGCGAGAGTGTTATCCGCACCATTATCGAATACACCAATAAAATGGCTCTGGGCCTGGAAGTTAAGGGCATGATTAACATTCAGTACATCGTTCGTGACGAGCATGTCTATGTAATCGAGGTTAACCCGCGTTCCTCCAGAACTGTACCGTTCCTGAGCAAGATTACCGGCATTTCCATGGTAGACGTTGCTACCAGATGTGCAATGGGCATGAGCCTCAAAGAGCAGGGCCTGCAAGCAGGTTTACGCTTCTTCCCGGACTACTATGCTGTTAAAGCTCCTGTATTCAGCTTCAATAAGATGAGCAACGTAGATATCACCCTTGGACCTGAAATGAAATCAACCGGTGAGGTTATGGCCTGCGACTATCAGTACAGCCGTGCGTTGTATAAGGCCTGCATCGCTTCCGGTATCAATGTACCGCACGATGGTGCAATTCTGATTACCGTTGCTGATATGGATAAGCCTGAGGCAGTTGCTATTGCCCGCGGCTTTGAAGAGCTGGGCTACACCGTTATCGCAACCGACGGGACTGCGGAATATCTGCAGCAATACGGTGTAACTGTTGAGGTTGCTACCAAAGTAAGCGAAGGTCATCCGAACCTGATTGATGATATCAAGAGCGGCCGCATCGGCATGGTTATCAACACCACCAACCACGGTCGTGACGCTGAACGTGACGGCTTCAAGATCCGCCGTTCTACCGTAGAGCATGCAATTGCCTGCCTGACCTCTATGGATACTGCACGCGAGCTGCTGAACGTTATGAGCGCAATGCGTCGTCGCAGCGTTGTACGCGTTACCGCTCTGCAGGACCTGACCTGGGAGGATTGATTATGTCTAAAACTATTGCGAGTGCCAAGGTAATTGGTCAACGAGTTTTAAATAGTACGACAAAATTAATAAATGTTTATGCACCGGAAATCGCTGCCGAGGCTATCCCCGGACAGTTCGTCAACGTGAAGGTGTGCAAGAATACTGCTCCGCTGCTGCGCCGTCCCTTCGGCGTAGCAGGAGTTAACAAGGCTGAGGGCAGCATCACCATGATCTACCGTATCATCGGTGAAGCAACCCATATCCTGGCTGACGTTTGCAGCGGCGACGAGCTGAGCATCGTCGGCCCGCTGGGACACGGCTTTGATATGAGCGCCAAAAAACCGCTGCTGGTTGGCGGCGGTCTGGGTTTGGCTCCGCTGCTGTTTTTGGCAGAGGGCTTCGGTGAGGGCAATACCGATATCCTGATGGGCGGCCGTAGTGCCGAGGAATTGTTCTGGACCAAGCTTTATGAAAGCCTCAGCAAAAATATTTACCTGACCACCGACGACGGCAGTGTCGGCACTAAGGGTACTGTAATGGCCCTGCTGCCGCAGCTGTTGCAAGAGGGTGGCTATGACTGCGTATACGTTTGCGGTCCTGTACCGATGATGCGCGCAGTTGCCAATGCCTGCTTAGAAGCCGGCGTAAAATGTCAGGTATCTCTGGAAAAATATATGGCCTGTGGTCTTGGTGCGTGCCTGTCCTGTGCCTGCGAAGGCATCGGCAAGCGCATCAAGGTCTGCAAGGACGGTCCGGTATTCTGGGCAGAGGAGGTAGGAGAATGGTAAAAGCATTGTATGATGGCCGTCTGGCAGTTGATATTGCCGGCGTGAAGATGGCTACGCCTGTTACTACCGGCTCCGGCACCTTTGGCTTTGGCCTGGAATTTACCGATTTTCTCGACCTGGAAAAGGTTGGCGCTGTTACCGTAAAGGGTACATCTCTGGAGCCTGCAGCAGGCAACAAGGGGCAGCGTGCGGTAGAAACCCCGTCCGGTATGCTGAACTGCATCGGTCTGGAAAACCCTGGCAGCGAGTACTTCTTGGAGCACACGCTGCCTGAGCTGAAAAAATATAACGTACCTGTGATTGTCAACATCTACGGCCATACCCCCGAGGAATACGGCGCTGTTGCCAAAAAGCTGGACGTAGACGGTGTTGATGCAGTAGAAATCAACATCTCCTGTCCGAACGTCAAAGAGGGCGGTATTGTTTTCGGCACTGTGCCGGAGGCAGCTGCTGAGGTTGTACGTGCGGTTAAGGCCAACACCGGCAAAATGGTTATCGCCAAGCTTTCTCCTAATGTAACGGATATTGTGGTAATGGCCAAGGCTGTAGAAGCAGCAGGTGCGGATGCAATTTCCATGATTAATACGCTGCTCGGTACCAAGATTGATATTGAGCGTCAGCGTCCTGTGCTCGGCAATGTAACCGGCGGCCTCAGCGGTCCTGCTGTACGTCCGGTAGCAGTGCGCCTGGTTTATCAGGTAGCACAGGCTGTGCATATCCCCATCATCGGCATGGGCGGCATCATGTGTGCCGAGGATGCAATTGAGTTCATGCTGGCAGGCGCAAGCGCGGTAGCAGTTGGCACCGCAAACTTTGTACAGCCTGATATCGCTGAAACCATTGCTCATGGTATGCTGGCATATCTGGACAGACATAACGCGCAGAATATTTCCGAAATTGTCGGTCTGGCATTACCTGAAGGTAAAAAAAGCATGCCGTTGTATAACGACGCTGAATAACGACGATTTATAACGTTATTCTCCGGCGTTCTGAAAAAAATATATTTGATAGGGAGATTTTCTCATGCAACATGATGATAGATTAATAGTCGCACTCGACTTTCCTACCTTGGAGCAGGCTAAGGCTTGCGTTGTCGAATTGGGTGACGCAGTAAGCTACTACAAGGTTGGCATGGAGCTTTATTATGCAGTAGGCAGCGAAATCATCCGCTTCTTGAAGGAACAGGGCAAGCATGTTTTCCTGGACCTCAAGCTGCAGGATATTCCTAACACTGTTGCTCATGCACTTACCGTACTCAGCGATTTGGGTGCAGACATGATGAACGTTCATGCTGTCGGCGGAAAAAAGATGATGGCAGAGGCTGTTAAGGCTGTACATGAGGCTGCTGAGGCAGCAGGCCGTCCGGCACCGAAGCTGATTGCTGTAACCATTCTTACCAGCATGGATGATGAACAGTTTGCTGATTTGAATTATAAAAATACCATTGCCGAGCAGGTTATCAGCTTGGCTAAGCTGGCGAAGGAAGCAGGCATGGACGGCGTTGTTGCTTCTCCTAAGGAGGCTGCGGCTATCCGTGAGGCTTGTGGCCCCGAGTTCTTGATTGTTACCCCGGGCGTACGTCCTGCGGGTAGCTCTCTGGATGACCAGAAGCGCGTAGCAACACCGGCAGGCGCTCTGCAAAACGGCAGCAGTCACATCGTAGTAGGCCGACCTATTACTAAGGCTGAAGCAAGACAAGCAGCAGCATTGGCAATTGTAGAAGAGATTAAAGGAGTGTAAGCAAATGGCAGTTTTAGAAGAAAAAGATGTTATGAAAATGCTCGAGGAAACTGAAGCAGTTCTCCATGGTCACTTTTTGCTGACCAGCGGTCTGCACAGCCCTATGTATGTTGAAAAATTCAACGTACTGCAGCATCCTAAATATACCGAGCGCCTGTGCCAGGAAATTGCACGTCGTTATGAAAACGACAATGTTGAACTGGTAGTTGGCCCGATGACCGGCGGTATCCTGCTGGCTCACGAGGTTGGCAAGGCTCTGGGAACCCGTGCTATCTTCACCGAGCGTGAAAACGGCAAAATGACTCTGCGTCGTGGCTTCCAAATTCCGGCAGGCACCCGCGTACTGGTTGTTGAAGACATCGTAACCACCGGCGGCAGCGTTAAAGAGGTTATGGAAGTAGTTAAAGAGCATGGCGGCGAGCTCGTAGGCGTTGGCCTGCTGGTTGACCGCAGCGGCGGCAAGGTAGACTTCGGCGTTCGCACCGAAGCTCTGCTGCACCTTAACGTAGAAACCTTTGATCCGGCAACCTGCCCGCTGTGCGCTAAAGGCATACCGTTCACCAAACGTGGCAGAACTGGTAAATGAGACACAGTTTGTCGCAAGCGTAGCGCCGCGAGAAACTGAATGTCGAATTATCCTCGAAGAGGGCAAGTAAGCTAATCTAACCTAAACTTCAAAGCACCTGTTTATCAGCAAAATGATAGGCAGGTGCTTTTCCCTTACATCTCAAAGCTTTCCCTTAAAATTACCTTATTTTTAAGGAAAAACTTATAACTTCTTTCCTCTTGACAAAATCCGAAAAATCAGATAATATATATTCATAAGATTTTTGCACGTCTGCCTGGAGTACGGTCGTCGCAGCGTCATTGAGAGCGCCTTATGTATTATTGAGTAGTACATAGGGCGTTTTTTGTTAAGAAGGGAGCTAAAGTAATGCAAACAACCGAAGTAGGTCAAAACAGCGAAATCAAGCAGGTCATCGGCAGCCTTTGCATGATGAACAACAGGTTTATGAATTTTATGCTAGATGACAACAAAAAAGCAGCGCAGGTTTTCTTGCGCGTTATCCTTGGAGATGATAAAATTAAGGTGAGAAATGTCAGGATACAGAGCTTTATCCAAAACA
>OGPT01000180.1_pt1 | contig 66712 bp, 55 predicted proteins | sample 1552951 | NCBI WGS metagenome assembly OGPT01 (sample SAMEA2580224, study PRJEB22360) | human gut metagenome | biome: human gut; feature: human-associated habitat; material: faeces | place: Denmark | collected 2008/2010
CCGCATTGCCGTAGATTCGATCCAGGCGGGCTTTCTCCACATTCAGGATCTTTCCACGAAGCGGCAGGATCGCCTGGGTTGCACGGCTTCTCGCTGTCTTGGCAGAACCGCCGGCAGAATCTCCCTCTACGATGTAGATCTCACAGTTTTTGGGATCTTTATCCGTACAGTCTGCCAGTTTTCCCGGAAGAGACAATCCTTCCAGTGCAGATTTTCGTCTGGTCAGATCACGGGCTTTTCTCGCCGCATCTCTGGCACGTTGTGCCAGTACAGATTTGTCCACGATGGTTTTTGCCACAGACGGATTCTGCTCCAGAAAAATCTCCAGCGTTCTGCTTACCACAGCATCCACTGCACCTCTCGCCTCACTGTTACCCAGCTTCTGTTTCGTCTGTCCTTCAAACTGCGGTTCTTCAATTTTTACACTGATGATGGCGGTCAGACCCTCACGGATATCTTCCCCTGCCAGTTTTTCGTTTTCTTTTAACAGTTTGTTTTTCCTGGCATACTCATTAAAAGTCTTTGTCAGTGCATTACGAAATCCAACTACATGGGTTCCGCCTTCCGGTGTGGTGATGTTATTAACAAATCCATAGGTGGTTTCATTGTAGGAATCGTTATGCTGCATCGCCACTTCCGCCGCCACGCCGTCTTTGGTTCCCTCACAGTAGATAATTTCCGGATATAACGCTTCCTTACTACGATTTAAGTACGTAACGAATTCTTTGATTCCGCCTTCGTAGTGGAATGTTCTTTCTTTCGGCTCTTCCTCACGGTCGTCCTTCAATACGATTTTCAGTCCTTTTGTCAGGAATGCCATCTCGCGGAATCTCTGTTTCAGAACATTAAAATCAAAGATCGTTGTCTCGAAAATGGTATCGTCCGGCAGGAATGTGACTTTTGTACCTGATTTTCCTTCTTCACATTCTCCGATCACTGCCAGTTTCTCCGTAACTTTTCCACGTTCATAACGCTGCTGGTAGATCTTTCCATCATGGAAGATCTCTACTTCCAGCCAGTTGGAGAGGGCATTTACAACAGATGCACCTACACCGTGCAGACCACCGGATACCTTGTATCCTCCACCGCCAAATTTACCGCCGGCATGCAGAATCGTAAATACGACTTCTACTGCAGGGATACCTGCTTTGTGATTGATGCCTACCGGAATTCCTCGTCCGTTATCAATAACGGTGATGGAATTGTCTTCATTGATGGTTACATCAATGGTATCACAGAATCCTGCCAGTGCTTCATCCACCGCATTGTCTACGATCTCATATACCAGATGGTGAAGTCCCCTCGAAGACGTACTTCCAATGTACATTCCCGGTCTTTTTCTGACAGCTTCAAGTCCTTCCAGAACCTGTATCTGTTCAGCATCATAATTATTTGACATTTTTTTCCTCCTTAATATTCCATAACAAACAAAACTTATATCTTCGTAACGGTTCCGTTTGTAACATGATACACATTATTGATCACTACTTGTTCTTTTATAAAATCATCATAACCTGTACAGGTTATAATTGTTTGTATATCTTTGATCTCCTCTAACAACGCTTCTCTTCTGCTGCTGTCAAGCTCTGACATAACATCATCCAGGAGAAGTATCGGATTATCATTTATAATATTCTTTACCAACTTTATCTCTGCGATTTTCAAAGAAAGAGCGACTGTTCTCTGCTGTCCCTGTGATCCAAATCTTCTTGCATCGATTCCGTTTATCATAAACATGATGTCATCTCTGTGAGGTCCTGTCTGGGTGCTCATATAATTCAGATCTACATGAACCTTATCTGACAACACCTGTTGAAATTCATCTTCACCAACATTCTTATCATAGATGATCTCCAGCTTTTCTTTTCCGGAAGTCAGCTTCAAATGGATCTCTCCGATCAGATCATTTAACATCGTTATAAAATTCTGTCTTTCTTTTATAACCTTTCTTCCGTAATCCACAAGCTGCATGTTCCATACATCTAAAGTATCCATCAGACTTTTATTATAAGCAATCTGCTTTAACAGATTATTTCTCTGATTCAATATCTTGGAATAGGAAGACAGATTCTGATAATACAATCTGCTTAACTGACACAACTCCAGATCCAGAAATCTTCTTCTCTCAGAAGGACCGTTTTTTATGATAGATAAATCCTCCGGCGAAAAAAATATCACATTTAATAAACCAAAAAGTTCAGTTGTACGTCTGATAGGCAGTCCATCTATAGCAACTCCTTTATTCTTGCTTTTACGCAAATGCATATCAATCCGATGACTTATATCACTTTTTTTGATGCAAAGACGTATATGTGACTCTTCTTCACCTATTTTTATGATTTCCCGATCCTTACTTCCACGGTGGGACTTAGTTGTAGCTGCCATATAAATAGATTCCAGTATATTTGTTTTTCCCTGTGCATTATCGCCATATAAAATATTGGTATTCTTATCAAACATAATGAATAACTCATCATAATTTCTATAGTTGTTAATATTCAGTGATTCAACATACATACTATCTACCAGCCACATGTGTAGAATTATTTCTGGATACTGATCTTATCTCCATCAAATTCTACTTCATCTCCATCATACAGTTTTTTTCCTCTTCTGGTCTCAATCTCACCATTTACGATAACAAGACCCTGAGATATAACCTCTTTTGCTTCTACTCCTGACTCTACAAAACCGGCTGCCTTTAATGCCTGACCTAGTTTTATAAATTCATCTCTCAGCTTGATTATTTCCATTTTTTCTTATCTCCAATCCTGGATTATCTGCTTCCGATACCCATTGGAAGGATCAGATAAATATAATTCTCTTCTTCATCCTTGATTACACAAGGTGATTTTGTATTATTCATGTATATAGTAATATCATCATCGTCAATTGCACGGATCGCATCCATTAAGAATTTTGGATTGAATCCAATGATGATATTGCTTCCCTCTTTATGAATCTCTATCTCTTCATTCATTGAACCGATCAGAGAATCTATCTTCAGATATAACATGTTATCTTCTATCGTGAGCTTGATCGGTTTCTTATCTGATTCTTTGATTAGAAGAGATGAACGATCCAGACAGTCAAGAAATTCTCTCTTGTTGATAGTGAACTTGATCTGATAATCAACATTTAACATATTATCAATTCTAAAGAATTCACCTTCTACCAGACGAGATACAACCTTTGTTCTGTCAAATTCAAATAATATATTATTATCTGCAAAGTAGATATTTACATCATCATCTACTCCACCATTTACAATCTTACTAATATAACTGAGTGCCTTACCAGGAACGATAACCTTCACATCCTGACTCTCATCCTTTAATTCTACATTACGGATAGCGATACGATGTCCGTCAATAGCTACAACACGAAGTCTGTTATTAGAAACCTCAAATAATTCACCTGTCATAACGTTATTGTATTCGCTGTCTGAAATTGAAAAGATCGTCTGGTTGATAATCTCTCTTAATGTAAACTGTGAAATTGTAATATATTTGGATTTTTCAACAACCGGAAGACTGGAAAAATCCTCTCCTGATTTTCCTGCAATGGTAAATAATGATTTCTCACATTTGATAGTTGTCTTGAAATCTTCATTTGTTTCCATATGTATCTCACTATCCGGAAGCTTTCTTACGATATCCGATAAAAGCTTTGCTTCGATCGCAACCTTTCCTTCTTCGATAACAGTTCCTTCAACATAAGATTCTATTCCAATTTCCATATCATTTGCTGTGAGTTTTATATTTCCATTTTCAGCTTCAATGAAAATACATGAGAGAATTGGATGTGTGGTTTTTGTAGATACAGCTTTTGATACATTACTAATTCCCTGCATCAATTTTCCCTTCATACACGAAATCTTCATTTTGTTTATAAACTCCTTTCCCGGTTGTCTGTAGATATATATTTAATAATAAAAGTAGTAATAACAGTAGTAGTAGGTGTGGATTTGTTGAAACTTCAAAATATCCTTATAAATTCTTATGAAATCAATTATGTGTCTATGTTAATTTTCCTGATATTCAATGTTATTGTAAGTGGACTTATAAACATTTGAAAATCGTCTGAATTGATTGAATTGTCAGATACTAACATTTCATAACAATAGTACAGACATTCATCCACATATAAATAACATTAGCTGTGAGGACTGAGCTTCTTGATAATGACATCAATTGTCTCTGCATATTCAGGATCACTTTCAATCCTCTTATCTACTTTGTTGATATTACTTAAAACAGTCGAATGGTCTTTACCGCCAAATACATCTCCGATGCTTTTTAATCCCTTTGTTGTAAATTTACGGCATAGATACATGGATATCTGTCTTGCATTGGCTACATCCTGACTACGTTTTGAAGATTTGATATCATCAACACTGATATTTAAGTGTTCGGAAACGGTATTAATGATAAGATCAGGTGTGATCGTAACGTTGGTTTCCTTGGATATCATATCTTTTAATATGTTCTTTGCAAGATCCTCTGTGATTGTAACATTTCCAAGTTCGGCATATACACTGATCTTGTTTAATGCTCCTTCCAGTTCTCTTACATTATAGGTAACGTTATTTGCAATATATTCCAGAATGTTGTCACTGATATTCTTGTATCCGTTCATCTCAACTTTATTTTTGAGAATTGCCATTCTGGTTTCATAATCAGGAGCATGAATATCAATCGGCACTCCCCATTCAAATCTGGAACGGAAACGCTCTTCCAGAGTTTTAATTTCTTTAGGAGGCTTATCCGATGACAGAATGATCTGCTTTCCTTCATCGTGAAGTGCATTGAAGGTATCAAAGAACTCCTGCTGGGTACTCTCTTTACCGATAAGATATTGAATATCATCGATCAGTAATACATCAACGGTTCTATACTTTTCCCGGAACTCGTCGGTTTTGTTTTTCTTGATCGCTTCTACGATTTCATTTGTAAATTTATTGGAAGGTACATAGAGAACCTTCATATTCTTATTATGCTGTAAAATATAATGTGCAATAGACTGCATCAGATGTGTTTTGCCAAGACCTGCTCCACCATATAAAAACAGTGGGTTGAATTTGTCCAGTCCCGGTGAATCTGCGACAGCAAGACATGTTGCATGAGCGAGCTTATTGCTCTCACCTACAACGAATGTATCAAATGTATATTTTGGATAGAGATTGCTCTTGGTGATCGCTTCGTTGTATTCTTCTTTGGTAACCTCTTCTTTGGAGGTTTTGTTCAGATTACTTTCTACGTCAATTACAATCTCGATAGAATCGTCATCCAGCACTTCTTTTATAGAAGTAACCAGGAACATATCGTACATTTTTTTATTAATAAAATCGATGGCTCTTGAACCCATACTATCATCAACTGCAAAATACAGTTTTTTTCCTTCGACAGAATATAACTTCAAAGGTTTGATCCATGTTTTAACAACAATAGGGGATAATCCATGTTCTGTCTCGAGAAGAGAGAGTATCTCGTCCCATTTTGATAAAATTAATTCTTCCATTCTTCCGAAAATCCTTTCCGTCCAGTCGTTGTGTCTATGGAGTTATAGGCATAGAACCACGTATTTATATCTTATAACAAAATGACCATTTTTTCAAGTTTTATTACCCTCTGACAGACATATGAGAAAAATTTTTTATATAATAGGAAGAAACTCATTTTGATATATGTTAAAAAACTGTTTTGAAAAAGAAGGTGTATAAGTTACATAATAATTATGAAAAAGTATTGTTATGTTAAGTAAAAAAAATGTTACCTTATAAATTGTGAACATCAAAAAATAAGATAAAATATGGATTTATGGAAGAAAGAAAACAATGAATCAAGATGTTATCCACAAGTTATTCACAATTTGTGGATAACATTATGTAAATTGATTATGGTAAAGTTCATATCAATGGATAAATGTGGAGAAAAAGAAAAACCACTAGATTTTGTATTTGAAAATTATATAGACACCAATTTTTGAAAAATATAAAATCACATTTTTCTAACTAAGTGTTTTATGATATGAAAACCCTTGATTTTAAAGGAAAAATTCAAAAAAAACTTGACTGTATGGGGTTATTTATTTATAATATGCAAGGACTTTGTAGGTATCTGTATGTGTTCGTTTGAGTCTGTTATAAACAGAGGAAACGAATGGATGTGGATAAATAATGGTCATAATAAATAAAGGAGGTGTGTAGATATGAAGATGACTTTCCAGCCTAAAAAGAGACAGAGATCAAAGGTTCATGGTTTCAGAAAGAGAATGAGCACTGCTAATGGCAGAAAGGTATTGGCCGCTAGACGAGCTAAGGGTAGAAAGAAATTATCAGCATAGGTCACAAGGTTGTGGCCTTTTTTAGTTTTTCTAATTTTCAATCAATGATTTGGTGGTTATGTTATGAGTAATTTTATTACGTTAAAAAACAGCAGAGAGTTTGGCAGTGTTTATAACACAAAGGATTCGGTGGCCAATAAATATTTAGTTATGTATCTGAGAGCCAACAGCTTGGAATACAATAGACTTGGAATCTCTGTTAGTAAAAAAGTTGGTAACAGTGTGGTAAGACACAGGGTAACCAGATTGATTAGAGAAGCTTATCGATTAAACAAAGACTGTATTTGCAGTGGTTATGACATTGTGTTCGTTGCCAGAGTAACAGCGAAGGACAAGGGGTATCATGAGATAGAAAGTGCTATGATGCATCTGTTCAGGCTGAAGAAGCTGACGATAGTCAGAGATGGTGAAAATTAAAAATGAAAAGAATGTTAATTGGTTTAATCAGATTTTATCAGAGGTATTTGTCCATGTTAAAAGGACATCCTACCTGCAAGTATTTTCCAACCTGTTCACAATATGCGATCGAAGCTTTGGAAAAGTATGGAGTGATAAAAGGTGGCCTCCTGGCTGTATGGAGAATACTTAGATGTAATCCTTTTTCTAAAGGAGGATATGATCCCGTTCCATAAAGGAGGACAAGATGTTTCTAACAGTAGAAGACGGTATGATCTTAGGACCGATATGTTGGTTATTCGGTAAGATTTTCGATCTGATGTATAAATTGATCGAGATTATCAGTAACAGCATGGGAATAGGATATGTTAATCTTAGTATCTGCGTTATCTTATTTACGTTTTTCATAAGAGCTTGTTTGTTTCCATTGAATTTCAAGCAGCAGAAATCTTCTAAGATTATGAGTTTTATCCAGCCGGAGATTAATAAGGCAACAAAGAAGTATAACAATAAAACAGATCAGGAATCCCTGATGAAGAAGCAGCAGGAGACACAGAAAATCCAGAAGAAGTATGGTGTAAGTCTTACATCCGGATGTCTGCCAACTCTGATCCAGCTTCCTGTATTCTATGGTTTGTACCGTGTTATCCAGAATATCCCTGCTTATGTAGGAGATATGAAGGATAAGTACCAGTATATTGTAGAAAGTATGCAGAAAGTGGCTATTGATAAGATTGATGCTTCTAAATTAAGTTCAATTAAGCTTGATTCTAGTGCAAATTATTATGATATCATCAATGCAGTAGCAAGTGATTCAGATGGCAGGGTATCTACAGCTGTTACAGCTTCCAATCAGATGATGGATGCAGTATCAAAAGGTAATCTTACAGATAATAAAGTTATCGATGTACTGGATAAGATATCCACACATGACTGGTCGCAGTTACAGGATATTTTTGGATTTACAAGTGGAAAAGAAGCAGATTATATTCATAACTTTGAAAATATGAACAGATTTTTATTTAATCTGAATATCGCAGATGCTCCCGGACTGAAGCTTTCAGCAGCACTGATCGTTCCAATCCTGTCAGCAGTATTGCAGTTTGTATCTTCAAAGATCAGCATGAGTGCTTCTAACACAAATTCAAATGATCCTACAGCAGCACAGGCAAACAGTATGATGAATATGATGACTTACGGTATGCCGCTTATGTCATTATTTATCTGTATTAATCTGCCAATCGCTATTGGTCTTTACTGGATCATAGGTTCTGTTATCACGATTATTACACAGCTTATTATCAACAATTATTATAAGAAGTGTGATAAAGAAGCAGTTCTTGAGAAATGTAGAGTAAAAGCAGCTAAGAAGCAGGCAAAGAAAGAAGCAAAGCATCCCGGTAAGAAGTCATTTTATGAGAAAATGATGGACGCTCAGAATGGTAATGTAAGTTCAGATAGCACCCAGTCTGAAAGTATTAACAAAATGGCATCTTCAAGACTGAAAAGTTATACGAATCCGACAGTTGATGAAGTGAAACAGTCAGAAAACAATGTTCATTACAAATCTGGAAGCATTGGTTCCAAAGCAAATATCATGCTTCAGTATCAGAATAAGAGTAATGATAAGGGAGGAAATAAATAATGGAGTTTGTAGAATTTAAAGGTAAAACTTTAGATGAGGCACTTATGCAGGCAAGCGTTGAGCTTGGATGTGCCAGTACAGACCTGGAATATAATGTAGTCAGTGAGGGAAGCACAGGTTTTCTTGGACTGATCGGTTCAAAGCCATTTGTCATCAGTGCCAGAAAGAAGAAAACATTTGTGGATGATGTAAGAGAATATCTTGAAACATTATTCAAGGCTATGGATATTCAGGCTGACATCAAGATCGAGTTTAACGAGACAGAAAATCTTCTTGATATCGATGTAGAAGGTCCTGAGATGGGTATTCTGATCGGTAAGAGAGGTCAGACATTAGATGCACTTCAGTATCTGATCAGCCTCGCAGTAAACAAGAAGAGCGACTCTTATATCAGAGTAAAGCTTGATACAGAGAATTACAGAGCAAGAAGAAAAGAGACTCTTGAAAATCTTGCCAAGAACATTGCATTCAAGGTAAAGAGAACAAAGCGTTCATTTGCACTTGAACCAATGAATCCTTATGAGAGAAGAATTATCCACGCTACTTTACAGAATGATAAGTATGTATCTACAAGAAGCGAGGGTGAAGAACCATATCGTAAGGTTATTGTATATTTAAAGAAATACGACAGAAATAACAAATAATAAAGTATTTTGCTAACAGATACTTGTATAAAAACAGAAAAACATATGTAAATATGAATTTCTGAAAAATATGATTTCCGGAAAATGAAGAATCAGGGTAACGGCTCTGATGAATCGGCTTCCGGAAATTTTTTTTAGGGATAGAAAAAAAGTATGTATAGGTGTATTATCTAAAAGTATGTTAGAATAAAATGATATGATAATATATGTTATTTGTTATGTCAGTGAATGATATATAGAATATTGATCAGATAGAAACAGGAGAAATCATATGCTTGTAAATGATACGATCGCAGCGATCGCAACCGGTATGGGAAATGCCGGGGTTGGTATTATAAGGATCAGTGGTAAGAATGCAGTTGAAGTCGCTTCAAAGGTGTTCAGGCCGGCAAATGAAGAGAAAAAAATAGAAAGCATGAAAAGCTACACAGCAGCATTTGGACAGGTATATGATGGTGATAAAGAGCTGGACGAGGGTATTCTGCTTCTGATGCGTGCTCCACATACTTATACTTGTGAAGATGTATGTGAGTTACAATGTCATGGCGGAATGGTTGTATTAAGAAATGTACTTGCTGCAGTAATTAAAAATGGTGCAAGACTCGCAGAACCGGGAGAATTTACCAAGCGGGCATTCTTAAATGGAAGGATCGATCTGTCACAGGCAGAATCCGTCATGGATCTGATCAGTGCCAAGAATGATTTTGCGGTGAAATCTTCTCTTATGCAGCTTCGTGGTGATCTGAAGAATCAGATCATAGATATGAGAGAACAGATTTTATATAATGTAGCGTTTATAGAATCAGCACTTGATGATCCGGAACATTACAGTCTGGATGGTTACCCACAGAAACTACAGACAATTGTGGATAAGTTGGGTGATAATGTGGATAAATTACTGCAAACTTTTGATAATGGAAGGATCTTAAAAGAGGGAATCAAGACGGTTATCGTAGGTAAGCCAAATGCAGGAAAATCCTCACTTCTCAACATGTTTCTGGGAGAAAACAGAGCAATCGTTACGGATATTGCAGGAACGACAAGAGATACCTTAGAGGAAGTTGTCAACATAAATGGTATTATACTGAACATTGTGGATACAGCAGGTATCCGGGATACCGAAGATATTGTGGAAAAGATGGGTGTGGATAAGGCACTGGAATTTGCATCACAGGCAGATCTGATCTTATATGTGATCGATGGATCTGTACCGTTAGATGACAACGATAAGCAGATAATATCAGAGATTAAGGGCAAAAATGTTATTGCCATTATGAATAAAAATGACTTACAAACAGTTGTGGATAAAATGTGGATAACATGCGAGCTTGGTTGTGATATTGTAGAGTTATCTGCTTCTACAGGAGATGGAAAAGAAAAATTATATGATCTGTTAAATGACAAATTTTTTTCCGGCGAATTGGAGTATAATGACCAGTTGTACATTACAAATGCGAGACATAAAGAAGAACTGATGAAGACCAGAGAAAGCCTTTTAAAGGTAAGAGAAAGCATTGATATGGGTATGGAGGAGGATTTCTTCTCAATCGACCTGATGGATGCTTATGAACATCTGGGGCTTATTATAGGAGAAACGAACAGAGATGATCTTGCAGATAAGATATTTGAAGAATTCTGCATGGGTAAATAGGAGGATGGATAAATGCCAGTGGTTGAAGAAAATTATGATGTGGTAGTTGTGGGTGCCGGTCATGCAGGCTGTGAAGCTGCACTTGCTTCTGCCCGTCTTGGACTTGAAACAATTCTGTTTACAGTGAGTATGGACAGTGTTGCCATGATGCCCTGCAATCCAAATGTAGGCGGAAGCTCAAAAGGACACCTGGTAAGAGAACTGGATGCACTTGGTGGAGAGATGGGTAAAAATATTGATAAGACTTATATTCAGTCCAAAATGTTAAATGCATCAAAAGGACCTGCTGTTCATTCTCTTCGTGCGCAGGCAGATAAGTCAAATTATTCCCGTACAATGAAACATACATTAGAGAATACCGATCATCTGGTATTACGTCAGGCTGAGGTAACAGAGCTGATGGTAACAGATGGCGTTGTTAAGGGTGTTAAGACATTTTCCGGTGCAACCTATTATGCAAAGGCAGTTGTTCTCTGTACAGGTACTTATCTGAAAGCAAGATGTATCTATGGAGATGTCGTAAATCATACAGGACCAAATGGACTTATGGCAGCCAATCATTTGTCTGATTCCATGAAAGAAGCCGGAATCGGTATCCGCCGGTTTAAGACAGGTACACCTGCAAGACTGGATAAGAGGACAATCGATTTCTCTCAGATGGAGGAACAAAAGGGTGATGAGCATATCGTTCCATTTTCCTTTACAAATACAGAAGAAGATATCAAGCGGGATCAGGTATCCTGCTGGCTTTGTTATACAAATGAGGAGACACATGAGATAATTCGTGAGAATATCAACCGTTCTCCATTGTTTTCCGGTGTGATTGAGGGTACAGGACCAAGATACTGTCCTTCGATCGAAGACAAGGTTATGAAGTTTCCGGATAAGACGAGACATCAGATTTTTATAGAGCCGGAGGGTGAATTTACAAATGAGATGTATATGGGCGGAATGTCCAGTTCTCTTCCGGAGGATGTTCAGTATAAGATGATACGGAGCATGAAAGGACTTGAGAATGTCAGGATCGTAAGAAATGCTTATGCGATCGAGTATGATTGTATCAGTGCGATCAATTTGAAACATTCACTGGAATTTAAGAATGTGGAAGGTTTATTTGGCGCAGGTCAGTTAAATGGAAGCTCCGGTTATGAGGAAGCAGCAGCGCAGGGTCTTATGGCAGGTATCAATGCAGCCAGAAAGGTACTTGGAAAGGAGCCTGTTGTATTGGATCGTTCACAGGCTTATATCGGTGTATTGATCGATGATCTGGTTACAAAGGAGACAAAAGAACCATACCGTATGATGACTTCCAGAGCAGAATATCGTCTGCTGTTAAGACAGGATAATGCGGATCTTCGACTGACCGATATCGGTCATGAAATCGGTCTGATCGACGATGAGAGATATGAGAAATTCTGTCAGAAACGTACAATGATCGAAGAAGAAACAAAGCGTTTAAACGAAACGATGGTTGGCGGAAACAGTAAGATTCAGGAATTCTTACGTTCTATGGAGACAACGGAGTTAAAGACAGCAGTAAGTCTTGCAGAGTTGATCCGCAGACCGGAGCTTTCTTATGAGAAGATTGTACCGATTGATCCGGACAGACATCCGTTGCCTGCGGATGTGATCGAACAGATTGATATATCGATCAAGTATGAAGGATATATCAAGAGACAGACAGAACAGGTACATCAGTTTAAAAAGCTGGAAAAGAGGATGATCCCGGCTGATCTGAATTATGATGATGTATCGAATCTTCGAAAAGAAGCCAGACAGAAGTTAAAGGATATCAAGCCGGAAAATATCGGTCAGGCATCCAGAATCTCCGGTGTATCACCGGCAGATATATCTGTGCTGCTGGTTTATCTGAAGATGAAGCAGCATGACGTAGAATCAGAAAATAAATAAAAAAACAGATATGAAGATAATATAAAATTATCTGTAGGTAAGTGTTATTTTTGAAAGCATATAATTTGAGATGTAATATATATGTTCAGAAATATATAGAAAGGATACCATAAATATGGATCGACTATATGAAGTAGTAAAGAAGATAGATATTGAATTAAATGATCATCAGTTAGAGCAGTTTCAGAGATACTATGAGCTTTTGGTAGAGTGGAATAAGGTTATGAATCTGACAGCCATCACAGAGAAGGAAGATGTCATTATAAAGCATTTTGCAGATAGTCTTCTGCTTGCAAAATATAAAAAGCTGGATGAATCTTTATCAGTCATAGATGTAGGGACCGGAGCAGGATTTCCCGGAATACCGCTTAAAATCGCTTTTCCGGGTTTAAAGGTAACATTAATGGATTCCCTGAATAAGCGTGTAAAGTTCTTAAATGAGGTTATCCGGACACTTGAGATGGACGATATAGAAGCTATTCACAGCAGAGCTGAGGATGGTGGAAGAAATGCACAGTATCGTGAGAAGTATGATCTTGCGGTATCAAGAGCGGTTGCAAATTTATCCTCTTTATCAGAGTTTTGTATGCCATTTGTTAAGACAGGTGGATATTTTATTCCATATAAGGCATCCGGACTGGATGAAGAGATACATGCAGGAAAAAAGGCGATTCGTATCCTTGGAGGACAGGTGGAAAATATCTTCCATACAACGATCCCGGATACGGATATGGAGCGTTGCTTTGTATTTGTAAAGAAGATGGCAGCAACACCGGAGGAGTATCCAAGAAAAGCAGGAACAGCGACAAAGAAGCCTCTTGGAATGAAAGAAAAATAAAAAAGTATAGTAGAAATGAAAAATATATAATATCAATGAAAGACATTATATAAAAATGGAGCAGGTATTTGTAAACCTGCTCCATTTTTATTAGGAAAATATACAGAAAAATGATCTGTTCGTTTTATTATCAAATGTTAGAATATTATCTTGTAGCACGAGTGTGCCGTTTTTCTTTACGTCTCTCTCGAATTTCTGTCTGTTTTTGTTTGATAGCTTCAACACCGTTTTTATCTATTGGTTTAATTGTTTTAACAACATAGTATTTTCCGTTATCAAGTGGTTTAAATTTTATCTTTCCACTGAAATAACCATGGTGCCAGCATTTCCCTGCACAGATGTAAGAAGACGGACTGTTTGAAAACCATTCAAGCCTCTTATTGATCTTCTTGTTACATTTGTAGCATCTTATACAGGCAATATCTTTATCGTCCATTGCTTCCTGCTTGCTTGAAAATTCTCTTGTAATGTATTCATACTGATTATTATGTATGGCTACAATTTCCTCTTCCTTTTTTGTAGGATGAATATACAGATCGAAGCTGTATAAATCTTTCAAATTTCTTGGATGCATCTCTTTTAAAACAAGAGCGGTATATCTGGCATCGTTTACAGCAGAATGAAAAGGTTCATCTTCCGGTATATTAAAATCTGCAACTGCTTTTTCCAGTTTACTGACGGTAGAACCGGTTGGGTCGACCATGTTTGCATATATCTGCTGAAGATTTAAAAATTTCAAAGGACGAGGAAGCTTGTCCATATAGTAGAAAGCCATATTTGTCTGTAATTCGGTAAGGTCCATGGGACCCCAGGTACAGAAGATATAATCTTTACCGCACCATTCCAGAAATTCCGTACAGACTTCTTTAAATCCTCTTCCTTTTGCCAGATCCGTTTCATCATAATTTAAAATGGTTCTGATTTTTGAATGTAATTTTTTATAGATCCGGGGTTTTATCAAACTGGAGTATTCATCAATGATGCGATAGTTCTTATCTACTTTAACCGCACCGATTTCGATTATTTCAAACGGCATTCGGGGATGTTCTCCGATATGACCGGAATAACTTTGATTCCACTCAAGATCCATTACGATATAGTTCATGTGTATTGATCCTTTGATTTGTTATATGAAAATAACTGTCGTATACTTTCAAATTAATTTATATGCACTAAAATGCACCTGGCGGGATTCGAACCCACGGCCTTCCGCTTAGGAGGCGGACGCTCTATCCTGCTGAGCTACAAATGCAGAAGGGGAAAATATATTTTAAACCCAACATTACTATGATACCCAAGAATGTAAGAAATGTCAATTTCTTAAAAAATAACATTTCCCTGAAGCCAGATTTCGCCTTTGAACCGGCGACCTGGAGCAGGTGTACCGAGCAGATCTTTTTCGTTGATCGCTATAGCCATCAGCATTTCATTTGTTTCCACATTCAGAAGGTATACAGGTTCCTTTGTATAATCATTTTCGCACAGGCTACAGTCCAGAATATTTCCTATGATGGTATAATGTTCTGTTTCAATGCCATATGGCATGAAATTCGTTTCTACGATAGAAAGGATATCTTCGTAATGTGCACGGCGACTTACCTGTGTATAGACATCCATATCATCTAATGTAAGGCTTTCCATGGCGGAACGGTCTCCTTGTCTGGCAGCTTCGATCAGTTTGTTTCGATTGGCAGATGAACGTTTATGTTCTCTGTTTGCAGGTGGAAGCTGTTCAATATCGAGAATAACTTTACCGTTTGTTGACAGTCCGGACATATAAGCCTTAGTGATCAGATGGTTGGAATAGTTCATCCATTTTGTATTTGCATAATCAGAAATATTTGTCAGAAAGAAGATGAGTGTCATGCCCAGATTATAGTCTTCACAGACACCGGCATAGGATTCTTTATCACCATGTTTTTCTATATAGATCCGTTCCTGATTCATAATGAAAGAACTGCGGACATAGGGAAAATAGTATTCAAATGAAATGGTATTATCGATGTCCATTTCTCCGACAAGAGAGATACCGAAGTGTTTTCCAAAGTCCTTATTTAACTGAACCAGACGGGTGTCTGCATCAACAGTTACAATGTTTTTTGTTGTTGGGTTGGCAATGATCTCCTTTGTGATCGGAGTTAACTGCCGTCTGTTTTTAATGTCGGAAAATCCAATGGAACGTAAGTAACTGTGCACACAGACACCTCCTTTCTGATTCTTAACTTATTTTACTATGGTCAAAAAAGTATATTTAATTAATAAATATGAAATTAAGCTTCAATCTTATCTTTGCCACCCATGTATGGACGGAGTGCTTCCGGAATTCTTACAGAGCCATCTGCCTGAAGATTATTCTCAAGGAAAGCAATCAGCATTCTAGGTGGAGCAACAACTGTGTTGTTTAAGGTATGTGCAAGATACTTCTTACCGTCTTCACCCTTTACACGGATCTGAAGTCTTCTTGCCTGAGCATCACCCAGATTTGAGCAGCTTCCTACTTCAAAGTATTTCTTCTGACGTGGAGACCATGCTTCTACATCCAGTGATTTAACCTTCAGATCTGCGAGATCACCGGAGCAGCATTCCAGTGTACGTACAGGAATATCAAGTGAACGGAAGAGATCAACGGTGTTCTGCCATAATTTATCAAACCACATTTTGCTTTCTTCCGGTTTGCAGACAACGATCATTTCCTGTTTCTCAAACTGATGAATACGGTATACACCACGTTCCTCAATACCATGAGCACCTTTTTCTTTTCTGAAACAAGGCGAATAGCTTGTAAGTGTCTTTGGAAGTTCTTCTTCCGGAATGATCTGATCGATGAATTTACCGATCATGGAATGTTCAGATGTACCGATCAGGTAAAGGTCTTCGCCTTCAATCTTATACATCATGGCATCCATTTCTGCAAAGCTCATAACACCAGTAACGACGTTACTTCGGATCATGAAAGGAGGAACACAATAGGTAAATCCTCTGTCAATCATGAAATCTCTTGCGTAAGAGATAACAGCAGAATGAAGTCTTGCGATATCACCCATCAGATAGTAGAAACCATTTCCTGCTACACGTCTTGCTGAATCAAGATCCAGTCCATGAAGATGTTCCATGATCTCTGAGTGATATGGAATCTCAAAATCAGGAACAACCGGCTCACCAAAACGTTCAATTTCTACGTTTTCGGAATCATCTTTACCAATAGGAACAGATGGATCAATGATATTTGGAATTACCATCATGATCTCTTTTACTTTTGCCTGAAGTTCAGTTTCTTTTTCCTGTAATTCAGATAAGCGTTCTGCCTGTTCTGTTACCTGTTTTTTCACTTCTTCAGCTTCTTCTTTTTTGCCCTGTGCCATTAATGAACCGATTTGTTTGGAGAGCTTATTACGATTCGCTCTCAGATCGTCAGCCTCCTGCTGAGTTGCTCTTGCCTGGGCATCAAGGTCAATTACTTCATCAACAAGTGGAAGTTTGCTGTCCTGAAATTTGTTCTTAATGTTCTGTTTTACTACATCTGGATTCTCTCTTAAAAATTTAATGTCTATCATTTTTTGATATTCCTCCTGGTTCATATGGAATAAGGTTGTTTATACTTATTCTCACATGCTTTTATATTTTTTTGACTATAGTCAATTATAATTATTTTTAATTATATTCAATTATTTTTAATTGTTTTAAATCATTTTCAATTATAATTAATTGTATTTAATTGTTTTAAATCATTTTCAATTATATTTAATTGTTTTTTATTATGATTTATTATTCTTCTTCCATAATATCAGCAATCTCTTCATCAAGCGTTTTTGCACGTTCAATGGCTTCTTTTTCCTCATCAGAAAGAGCTACATAGGATTCACCTTTGATCAGTTCTTTTGCATAAGCGAAGCATCCTTCTCTGGAATGCATACAATTTAAAACTACACCATTGTTACGACTGTCTAGAAATGCAACTGCGAAGCTTAGACTTCCGCCCATTCCCTCAAATGCATCATATTTGACCAGTCCGATTTTGCTGATACATGCTGCAAGTGTTTCCTGGATCTCTTTGTGTTCTTTTGTAAGCCGTTTGGAATTGTTCTTCACAGCATCCATTTCAGCAAATCGATCCAATATAATTTCTTCCATATCACCTGCCGTTTTACCACTTAAAAGGCGTTTGATATCTTTATTTCTTTTCTTTATATTCGCCATAAGATAGAATACAAGTCCAAATAAAACGATGACGAGTACAAGAAGTATGATTAAAATAATGGCAGGGTCAATACCAATCTTATCTAGTAAAGAACTGTTCATTCTGATATTTCCTTTCCAATTATTCTCTGTGAATAGAATATAACATCTCTGTTATTCTTTCCAATTCTTCCTGAGAATAATAATTTATTTCAATTTTTCCTTTATCATTGTTTTTTGATTTGATTTCAATCTTTGCACCCAAAATATTTTTCAGACGGCTTTCAATATCATTGTAGAAGATAGAAAGATCTTTTGTATCTACATTATTCTGCTTTGGTTCTTTTGGTGCACTAAGTAGTTTCTTGACATAGATTTCTGTATCACGAACACTTAATTTATTATCAAATATAAAGTTTGCAGCTTCTGTCTGTAGAGCAGCATCCTCAATCGGAATTAACGCTCTGGCGTGTCCGGTTGTCAGCTTGTCTTCAATGATCATTTGACGAACTTCATCACATAATTTCAGAAGTCGAAGAGAGTTTGCAATCGTTGAACGATTCTTTGAAACCTTTTCAGCTACTTCTTCCTGTGTAAGACTATATTCGTTGATAAGACTTTCATATGCCATTGCTTCTTCAATCGGATTCAGGTCCTCACGCTGAATATTTTCTATGAGAGAGATCTCCATAATTTCACGGTCTGTGTATTCTCGGATTACAACAGGTATTTCCTTTATTCCGGCCATCCTGGCAGCACGCCATCTTCTTTCACCGGCAATAATCTCATAGAATTTTCCTTTTTTTGTTACAATAAGAGGTTCTAACACTCCGTATTGTTTGATAGAATCAGCCAGTTCCTGTAAAGCATCTTCATCAAATTGCTTTCTTGGCTGTGATTGGTTTGGTTCAATCTGTGTTATTTTAATTTTCTGTTCTACTTCTTTTACAACTTCCTTCACAACTTCTTTTGTGACAGTTTTTGTTGTCCCACTGGAAGCAGATTTTGATTTACTCTTTGGTGGATCATTTGTAGGAATTAACTGATCCAGACCTCTGCCTAAGCCTTTTTTTACAGGCATTTTATTTCCTCCTGTGAGTCATTTGATTTCTTTCTATTTGTAATAATCATTTGCTATGACTTCATCAGCCAGCATCATATAATGTTCAGCTCCGGCAGATCGTGGATCATATGCAATGATTGGCATTCCATAGCTTGGGGATTCAGCCAGACGAACATTTCTTGGAATAATAGTGTTGTAAATATGCTGATTCAGATTTTGTTTTACATTATCTACAACCTGCATTGACAGATTGGTACGGGAATCGTACATGGTAAATACAATTCCTTCAATCGTAAGTAGTCTGTTTAATTGTTTCCGTATCAGATTAACGGTATAAATTAACTGGGATAATCCATCTAATGCAAAGAACTCACATTGAATTGGAACTAATACAGTATTGGCTGCTGTTAAGGCATTTACTGTTAACATTCCAAGAGCAGGAGGGCAGTCGATGATAATATAATCAAATTTACGTCTTACATTCTTGATATGGTTTTTAAGAATATACTGTGGATCTTCCACTGTAACAAATTCTACTTCTGCACCTGCAAGCTCTCTGCTGGCTGGGAGAAGATTCAGTCCTTTGATATCAGGGTAAACGTCGATAAGCATACATTCGCCTAAATTGCAGTCACCGTTTAACATATCATAAACACTGTACTCAAGGGAATTCTTATCAACTCCAAGTCCACTGGTCATATTTCCCTGTGGATCCATGTCAATTGCTAAGACTTTCTTTCCTTTTTTTGCAAGACATGCCGCAAGATTGATTGCAGTTGTAGTTTTTCCTACGCCACCCTTCTGGTTGGCTATTGCGATAATTCTTCCCACTTGATATTCTCCTTTTTGTGTTTCACGTGAAACATTCTATATTTCCAATAGTTGTTTTCTCTACATATGTGAACATATATATTATATAATAATAAAATAAAGTGATTATTAGCTAAAGAAGATATGTAGCTATTTTCTATATTCTTTTATTCATATAATAATATATATGATTTTCATAATATGTAATTTTATTGTATTATGCCAACAGATTAAATGTTTGTTTATTGATTCCGTGTTCCATTATATCACTATAATAGGATTAATGAAATGAAAATATCTCTATATATTACAAATCCCGTTACACTAATTATTGAATAATCAGTAGAACGGGAATTTTGTAATAGTCTAATAAAAAAGGAAAGATGTGACTTAACATAATATAGCGGCTCCGGAAAGAGCAATTTAAAAAAAGGGGGGGATTAAATTTTGCTATATCATGTGTAGTCACATCAATCTTATCGAAACGTAGACTGCGTCTTCGATGTTCTTATTATAACACCATTGTGTAGAAATATCTACTATTATTTTGTAAAATGTTGAAAAAATTTATATAGAGTGTTTCACGTGAAACATTCTATAACACCATCATCTGCTCTAAAAACTTGGAAACTTCCACCCATGCCTTTTTGGACTCGGGCATAAGAGTCATACCCATTTGAAATACATGGAACATATTCTCGTAGATCGATAGGCGCACTTTTACACCTTGTGACTTGGCTTTTTCAGCAACCAGAACAGAATCGGATAAAAGCATCTCATTTGATCCAACCTGAATCAGCATTGGAGGAAAACCGGTGAAATCTCCAAACAATGGTGAAATATATGGATCTGTCAGATCGTGATTTCCGGGATATACACTGTTATAGATCAGACTTTCATTTGTATTGCCAAAGAGAGGATCAATCTCAAAGTTTTCTGTATAGGATGATCCGCTTGCAGTCAGATCTGTCCATGGTGACATAGCTACGATTCCGGCAGGAAGAATACGGTCACGATCTGTGAGATAATGGCAGAGAGCCATAGCCAGTCCGCCACCTGCAGAATCACCAGCCAGAATAATATGGTTTTCCGAGTATCCATGATTTAGCAGCCAATCATATGCATATAAAGCATCATTTAATGCTGCAGGATATGGATTTTCAGGAGCAACCCGATAGTCAATGGATAAGACGGATGCACCTTTTCCAAGTTCTGAATATAATCCGGCAAACATACGATACTGTGTTTTAAAAGCTCCAACATAACCACCACCATGAAATTGCAGGACAACATATGGATTATGAGAATTTTTCCACTTTAACAGCTCCATTTTGAAGTTTTTGGTTTCAATCAATTCACTGGTGAAGTGATCGGGATATTTGTATGTTTTATCAATGTCGCTTTTGGAACGATTGTTATTCCTGATCTGCGTAAGAAGATTATTGCTGTTAAAATCAGCGACCAGTTCACATACAAGCTTTGCCTGTTTGCTCATTCCTGAAGTATCAGGAGGGGTAGAAGAACCAGAGGTTAATTTATCTAAAAGTGCCATTTAATAAAATCTCTCTTTCTAAATTTAGTTAATAGTAAGCAGTGCACAACGAAAAATAATTGCTGGCACTGCTTTTACTATAAGATAATTTGTAATTAAAAAAATTTATATTTGTAGATTATTATCTGTGATGTCATTTATAAAATAATATCTATGCCTGAAATATTATTCTTAATTCTATACATGAAATCTACGTTTTAGTTCTGTTGTTGCAGGTCGATCTCCGAACACCAGTGTACCACCGAGCAACAGAGCACTCATAATATCTGCAATGATCATAAAGAAATCATGTTTAAAGAACTTTCCGGTAAGCATAAGTATTGTCAGGATCACACAGATAATAATGATATATATCTGTAATAAAATATAGGATTGCCAGTTTGATGTATTAATAATCATCAATACAAGAATTGCAATGTCGAGCATTGCAATAACACAAGGTATTGCAAAGTCGATTGACCATCCGGTATATCCAAGGATATAATCAATCAATACAAGAACCGGCATGATAAAAATTGCCTGTACCAGCATTTTCTTTCGATGACTCTTATTGTGCCTAAATGAATAGATCAGTGAGAAACAGGCATATGCAAGTCCGATTCCACAAAGAGCTGACCATTTGACCTTTGAATATGTCAGGTAGTTGATCAGGATCAGAATTCCTTCTACAACAATACTGCAAAAAATTGTCAGTTTGATAACAAATCGCATACGACGCATTGCAGGCGTGATGTCCGGATACATAACAGATTTTGACTTTTCACCAGTTTCTTGACTATGGTCAAGAAAGTCTTTTTCGCTTTCCGGATCTTTCACCGGATCATATTCCAGAACTCCGTTACATAAAGGGCATGAAAGGGAGTGATCCAGAACATCTATATTACAACGTCTACATTTACTCATAATACACCCCGTTACTTTCTATCGATACATGAATCCCATCCCGAACCATCTGGCGGAAAAATTCTTTCTGTATAAATGTTTCACGAATGGCAGAGCTGAAGGTGAAGACCAGTGTATCCTTATAACTGATGACACTTCCTTTGATGAACTGTCCTTTGGACATCGACAGAACGACATGGAAGCGGTCGATATATTCCTTATATATATCATCAACGGATACAACTCCAAGGTTGGTGATCGTTGATGTATTTGCTTTTAATGAAGCTTTATAAATACGGCGCATGGCGATGCTCTTAAAGACACGCGGAACGGCACGGATAATAAAATTCACTTCATTGGAAACGTTATAGGATAACAGCTTCTCCAGATTTTCTTTATTGATCTGTTCCTTCAGACTATCTGCGATGATGTGCAGAACATCTTCAAATGTATAAGTATCCTTCTCCGGCTTGAAGTAAGCAGAGACAACGGCAAAGAAGTTCTTCGTTGTATTGGAATTAAAATATGGGCGAAGATTTACAGGAACAACGGTGCTGATCGGACGCTTGGAAGGCTGCCCTTTCAGGTATTCTTTGTAGATTGCCCATGTAAATGTTCCAAGCAGATACTGGTTGATGGTTACACCATATTTTGCTGCCGCCTGTTTGATCTCGGAAACCGGGATATAGCCGTGCAGGATAGCAAAATGATTAAAAGGCAGCTTTTCACCTTTTAAGATAACTGCTTTTTCCGTTTTATAGGAACGTTTGGCAGGTCTTATATAGTTCTTCTTGTAGCTGTCCTCGATATCCAACGAGGAATCTGCATTTAAGGTATTACCTGCTTTTTCAGCAAGTTCCGGGTATTTGTACCGGAGGTACTGATAAGTCAGTTCCTTCAGGAAAATAAGAGCACCATTTCCATCTGTTAAGACATGAAAGACTTCCAGATTGATCCGTTTCTGATAGTAGGTAACACGGAACAGATATTCATTATTTGTATAGGGATTGATATACAGACAAGGGTATGTGTCTTCTGGCATTACCCTTGGAGCAGGTCGTTCATTTGCTTCAAAGTAATACCAGAAGATCCCATTTTTTAGTTTGTGATTAAACACATCAAAAAATGGAAGAATCTTATCCAGTGCCTTTTGCAGGAGCTCTGCATCTATGTCTTCTGTCAATGTAACGGAAATACGATAAACGTTGCTTACATTTTCGCTTACAATGACAGGAAACAGGTTGGCAGTGTTATCGAGTTTATCCCATTTAATAGTCTTATTTAATCGTTTCGACATGAAAGATCACCTGATTTACATAGCTTCCGGTGCATTGATTCCGAGAAGCTCTAATGCATCGTGAAGAGTTTTCTTTGTAAGGTATGTCAGCATGACACGGGCATTCTTTACATTTTCCTCCGGTACGTTGATACGTGTGGAGTTATAGAATTTGTTAAATGCCTGAGCAACATCGACAGCGAATCTTGCAACAACAGATGGTTCGTATTTCTCTGCTGCATCCGATACAACCTTAGGGAAACGGCTGATCTCTTTTAAGAGATTCATAGCATCCGGTTCAGAGATCGTGCTGTAATCAACCGGCTTTGCAGGATCGAAATTCTCAGCAAGTCTTACAACGCTGGAGCATCTTGCATGTGTGTACTGAACATAAGGACCGGTCTCACCGTCAAAGTTTAATACCTTATCCCAGCTAAAGGATACATCCTTGATACGCTGGTTATAAAGGTCATTGAACAGAACAGAGCCAACGCCGACGATCTTGGCAACTTCTTCCTTATCAGGAAGGTTCGGGCTCTTTTCTGAGATGATTTCAAAACTCTTTTTAATTGCATCATGCAGAATATCTTCTGCATAGATGATATTTCCGCTTCTGGTTGAAAGCTTTGCACCCTCTAAGCTTACCAGTCCATAAGGAATGTGAACCAGAGAATCCTTTGCCCAGTCATTTCCAAGAAGCTCAACTACCTTGAATACCTGTGCAAAATGCAGCTTCTGTTCCTGTCCGGTTACATATAAGCATTTTGTGAAATGATAGGTATTCTTACGATAGAAAATAGCAGCCAGATCACGGGTTGCATAGATGGAGCTTCCATCTTTCTTTGTAACGATACATGGAGCCATATCATAGTCGGACAGATCTACGATCATAGCACCTTCGCTTTCCTTTAACAGGTTCGCATTTGTCAACTGGTCAACAACTTCCTGACATTTGTCACGATAGAAGCTTTCACCGAGATAATAATCAAAATCCATACCCAGAAGGTCATAGGTACGTTTGTATTCTACAAGGCTGATGTCCTTGAACCACTGCCAGATCGAGAGTGCTTCTTCATCCCCATGCTCCATCTTGCTGAACCATGCTCTTGCTTCATCTACAAGCTCCGGATTCTGGTCTGCTTCTTCATGGAACTTCACATAGAGACGCATAAGCTCGGCAACGCCATCTTTCTCAACTGCTTCCTTTGTTCCCCAGTTCTTATATGCAACGATCAGCTTACCAAACTGTGTACCCCAGTCACCTAAGTGGTTGATACGGATTACTTTATAGCCGAGTTTGGAATAGATCTTATAGAGGGAATTACCGATGATAGTAGTTCTGAGGTGTCCAACGTGGAAGTTCTTTGCTACGTTTGGCGAGGAGTAATCGATGCAGATAACCTTGTCTGCACCTTCATCGGAACCGCCGAAGTTGTCCTTTAATGCTGATTCGATCATGGTCTGGACAAAGATATTTTTCTTTACGAAGAAGTTCAGATATGCGCCCTGAACATCGATCTTATCGAGAAAATCAATATCACCAATAGCTTCTTTGATATCGGCTGCGATCAGGTTTGGTGCTTTGTGCATAGTCTTTGCCAGTCTGAAGCAAGGAAATGCATAGTCGCCAAGCTCCTGCTTTGGTGGTATCTCAATAAAAGTTGCAATTTCTTCAGCAGTCATGCCTTCTACATGATTTGCAATCAGATTTACGATTTTTTCTTTCATAATTAAGGTTGTCCTTTCAAATTCTTTCTTATATATTAAGGAAATGTCCTTATTTTTCTTTCATTTCATAATTAAGGGGGAGAACCCATAATCTACATTATTTCAATCGGGATAGAAAAACGGATATCTGTTCCACTGATGATATCACCTTCTATCTTAAGTTGTCCATTTAACAAATAAATAATCTCCTGAATGCGGTGAAGTCCACTGTTCCATGGAGAGGTGTGACTGTAATTCTCATCAATGCCGATGCCGTTATCATTGATATGTACCGATATCTGATCACTGTAGATCTGAATGTTGATACCAACACGATTTGCATTTGCATGCTTATATACATTGTCCAGACATTCACACAGTATACGGATCAGACTGATCGTGATAATTTCCGGAATCTCGATCGAAGCATCCGGACAGTCAATGTCAGATTCAATGACACATTCCGGATAAGCATCTTTGTATCGGAAAATGGTATCTTCTAATAAGGTTTCAATCGGTACAGTTGCATCAATGTCACCGGTAAGTCCCAAAAGGATAGCTTTCAGAGAATCTTCCATGGATGCAGTTGAGTCGATGAGTTCATCAAGTGTGACCTTTGCCCGGTTGACATCCGACTTGATCAGCCATAACAGGGAATCCAGAGTATGTCTGGTTCGGTCTAACTGATCCAGAATATCGGTATGTAAGGATTGTACTAATTTATCCTGATCGTATTTTTTCAGACGAAGAATATTGAAGCCATGATTGATAACCGGGAGGTCTTCTTCAACCGGCTCTTTTTCCAATGCAACCGCTTCCTTTGTGAATTCTTCTGCCATTTCATCCAGAAAAGCATCCAGCTTTTTGGTTGCTGTATGGATGCGTGTGATCCTGCCCTTTAGCTCGTCAGCATCAGCCTGTAAGCTATGGATATTTGCCGTAAGTTCAGCATCAGAAGCATTTAGCTCTTTTAATTCCTGTTCAATCTGTGCAGCTTTTTCCTCCTGTGTTGTTGTCGTTGTAGAAAATGGAGAAAAGACATTATGTCCGGCACTGTTTTTAAAGGAGTAGACCTCCAGTGTTTTCATAAGTTCATCAATTTTAATCTTTAATTCAAACTGTTCTGTTTTCAGAGCCTGGATCTGTTCCAGTTTCTCTACATACAGTTCGTTGAAGTAGTCCAGAATTTCCTGATTGGAATCCCGCACTGTTTTCAGATTTTCCGTTGTTGAAATATCCATGATATTCTCCATTCTCCTCTATATCTGTTAAGAGGTTTTGTTGTTTCTATTGTACCTTACTCGTCAAGGTCATTATCAAATGTTTCCTGAAGCTGTCGTCGGCGTTCTTCATATTGTTTTTTTCTTGCTGCCTGAAGCGCGCGTTGACGCTTTCTTGCTTTCTGTATATGAATCAGATAGACCACGAATAATACGGCAAGAAGAAGCAGAACTGCAAGAATGATCCACAATGGATGGATCGACAGCTTCTTTTTTGCTGCAGGGGCTGCAACTGTTGCATCGGCTGCATGTTCTGTGTTATTTGATGAAATCTGTTTCCCATCCGGGTTATAACCGGTTACGGTAAGCTCTGTTGTTCCTATCATATTTCCGCCATAGGAGAGGATCAGATGTCCCACGGTATAAGTATCTCCATCTTTTACTGGTTCTTTGTTATATTCGATACTGTAAGTTATTTTCTTAATATCATCATTTTTATTGAAATTCAGTTTATAGTCCTTATCAACCTGCAATGTAATATCAGAACCGGAATCAGCCTTGTAATAGGAGTTCAGATAATCAAGTGCCTGTGATGTCTGGGTACTGTCAAAGGTATAGTCGGCCAGAGGGGTCTGGAGACTATAATTCCGGAAGCAATACTCATAGATGGCTTTGCTGTCAGTGTAGGTATTTGCCGCACCGTTGCAGTTCATCAGAACACAGATCAGTTCGGTATTACCTTTTTTACTCCAAGTAACCAGGGTATTTAATGCATCATTTGTATAACCGGTCTTACCGCCTTCGCAGTATTCATAGTAATATTTGCTGTCAGGATTTGTCATCTTACAGTGTTGCCAGAGCTGACGTTCTTCCTCACAAATATTTGTCGGTCCAATGACATGATTTCTGGTACCTGTTATTTTACGGAATTCATCGTGTTCCAGACAGGCTTTGGTTATTAATGCCATGTCATAACAGGTTGTATAATGGTTCTCATCCGGAAGACCATTTGCATTTACAAAATGAGTGCCAAGGCAGCCAAGCTTGACTGCACGTTCATTCATCATCTTAGCAAAATCTTCGATGCTCCCACCGGAGACAAATTCTCCGATGCCCCATGCAACTTCATTTGCGGATTCCAGCATCATACCATAGAGGGCATCCTCCATAGAGATCTGTTCACCTTCATCCAGACCGATATGGCTGCTTCCTCGATCAATGCCGAAGACGGCATCGTGTGACATTGTTACAGTATCGGTCAGCTTTGTATTTTCAATGGCAAGTAAGAAGGTCATAATCTTCGTGATACTTGCCGGGTACTGTTTATCAAAAGCGTTTTTTTGATATAGAATATTCCCAGTATTTGCGTCCAGTACGATGGCATAGTTGGACGCAAGCTCCGGTGCTTTGCCCGGTTCATCAGGGTACTCGGTTGTAACTAAGTATTCAGTTGTTCCATCCTCATCTGTGCTGTTATCTGATCCTTCGTTTGTAGAGTCATCAGATGCCGTATTCGTAACTGTACTGTCTGGAAGAAACAAATGGTCTGTTCCGGCAGCAGAGGATGACGTGCTGTCTATATAGAAAACGCTCATGGTAAATAACAGAACAGTGGACAGGATAACGACAGGAATTGCATGTCTTGTCCTGTTTTTCTTCGGGTTCTTTCTTATCTTCATGAACGGTTATTCTCCAATGCTATTTCTTTGTTCGATATGCAACCAGTCGGTTGATTGGAGTACCAAGAGCAGAAAACTTTGCTTCGTATTCTGTCATGATATTTCCTTCGTTGTATTCGGAATGGTGCAGATCATATGTGTAGTTTTCAAGTGTCCATCCTGCTTCCGGAACCTGCTCTAAGGAGAAGTCAAATAATGGGCGGTTATCTGTCTTGAACATAACACGTCCGTCCGGCGCAAGGATATGATCGTAGTGTTCGAAAAAGTGAGTTGAAGTCAGTCGTCTCTTGGCGTGGCGATCTTTTGGCCATGGATCAGAGAAGTTCAGGTAGATATTTGCTACTTCATTCTCTGCAAAGACATTCTCGATATATTCGGCATCCATTCTTATAAAATAAAGATTGGTCATGTCTTCTTCCTGTTCACGTTTCTCGATGGCGCGTACCAGAACGCTGGAATATTTCTCGATACCGAGATAGTTGATATCCGGATTCCGTCTGGCAAGCTCCATGATAAATTGTCCTTTTCCCATACCGATCTCGATGTGGATGGGATTTGTATTTCCAAAAAATTCGCTCCATTTGCCTTTCATGCTTTCTTCGTCGTGCACGACGTATTTGTTGTCGGCAATTGTCTCTCTGGAGCCTTTTACGTTTCTAAGTCTCACGAGGGTGTTCCTCCAAAATAATCTTAATTCGCAATGCCCACCATGTGGTCAATTCGCAATGCACCTCGCCTAACGGCTTTGTGGTCAATCGCAATGCCCACCATATGGTCAATCGCAATGCCACCTCGCCTGACGGCTTTGTGGTGGATCGCAATGCCCACCATGTGGTCAATTCGCAATGCCACCTCGCCTGACGGCTCGTTGTAGTGCTTCGCACTATAGAATTATATATATATATAGAACTCGCCGTAAGCAAGCTTTCGCTCGTTCTACATATATATAATTCTGCATTGCTCATTGTTCCATTATATCAATATTAGGGTTTTAAAGTAAATAGCGGGGCTGTTTTTTTTATGTTTTTTCGTGGGTTTTGATGGTGAAATCAGGAATTACCGGGAACTTATTCTGGTTTCTTCATATAATATGGTATAGGAGGCTTTTTTTCTGGTGGGGAAGAGATTTTTGTCCGTCAGAGGTTGAACGAAAAGCGGAGGTGTTTTTGTGAATGGGAGATCATAAATTTCAGAAAAAGGTGACTGCATGCTGTTACTGCAAAAAAGGATTTAACAAATGGTGTGTTTGTTTATACAGGGGATATGAGGAAGTGAAAAAAATTTTGAATCAGGATTGCTGCAAGAGAGAAAAGAAACCGCGCTGCTATAACAGAAGAAGATAAAAATCAATAGGAAGATAGTACAAAAATGCGCATAAAATCTATGCAAATAACCGATATTAAAAAAAGTTAAAATTTTTTGAAAAAAATGCTTGCATTTGGATAAACTATGTTATATAATCAATTTCGTTGTCGGCGAGATAACAAAATAAAAACGACTTCGGGCCGCTAGCTCATTTGGTAGAGCACCTGACTCTTAATCAGGGTGTGCGGGGTTCGAGCCCCCGGCGGCCCACTACAAAAGTCCTAATTTGGCAGATATTTGAAGCTGCTGGGTTGGGGCTTTTTTTCGGCTTAAGGGTATATATTCTGATAAAAAGAAAACTACCGGAAACATATGGATACCTCCTGTCTGGCAGGAAAATATCATATATGATTCAGGTAGTTCTCTTTTTCTCCGGAATGATAACGGTTACAGAATAAAGTCCTGGGTTATAGTTGATCAGACAGAAACCACCACAGGCTTCTGCAGAGTTCTTTACATTTTTCAGACCGTATCCATGTATGAAGTCCAGATTTTCAATATCTTCCGGAGGTTCTTTTCCCACAGGGAAGTGATAGGTATTTGTAATATAGATCGTAAAGGTATGTTCAACCGTCTGAATATTGATGTTGATCTCACCACCATGTTCTTCCAGACAGGCATTTAATGCGTTATCTAACAGGTTGCCAAGGATGATCGTCATGTGGTAATCATCACATGGAATCAGCTCCTTATCAATCTTCAGTTTAGTCGTCAATTTGATGTTATGACGGGCTGTCTGAAGTTTCAGGTTGCTTATGAATGCATCGATAACGAGATTTCCCGTGTTTATTGTACAGTATCTGGCTTCCAGATCAGACATGGTTTCCCTTGCATATGGAATGATACGATCATAGTGTTCTTCATTTACACAGGTTTCAATATAGAATAAATGCTTTTTGATATCATGCATAAAACCGCGGATATTTTTATAGGCATCTCCAAGCTGCTGGTATTTCTGACGCTGATAATTTACCTGTTCTGTCAACATATTTGCTTCCTGTGTAAGATACTCTGCCTTTAATACGTTTTGCAGGAGAACATAGTTGACGATATTAATAACAAGCAGAAAAATAACCAGAAACAGATAAGCGTTTGGTGATTGTTTATTCATATCAAAAAAAGGAGGAAGGAATACAAGGATACAGGACAGAAAAGGAATAATAAACAGAAGTGCCGAGTATTTTTTTGATTTTATTCCCCGTTTTTCCTTTTTGATAATATGAATGGTCATGGTTACAAGCAGAAGAAGCAGGTCGCTCACCAGAGAGATCGATGTGAAGGTGATCTCCGGCAATGTGTCAAACTGTATCGTTACATCTGTAAAATGCCTTATGACATAGTAAGATATTTCTTCACAAATGGAAATAATAATGGAATAACTGAAAACAAGCAATATCCGGAACAGGATCCCTGAAACAAAAAAGAGGGATATTCCGAAATTGATAACATCTGTTAATGATGTCCGTAATATCGATGCCCAATAGGAAACATTACTGAATAAGGGACGGGAAACAAACCAGAATAAAGTATCGGATAAGATAAAGGCAAGAATGATCCAATAAAATTTAGTCTGGCTTTTTTTCTTTTCAAACATGGTCAGGTAAAACATATATAGTAATGAATTGTCAAATAGAAAACTGATTATATTTAAGAAATCTATCATTTGTGGCTTCTTCTTTCTGCTAATTTAAAACATGGATGATACGGTTAGCATATAACTGCTGGATCTGGGTAAGTTTTCTTCTGCTTACAGGGATATGCGATCCATTATCCATTAATATATAGGCTGCCTGAATGATCTGAACATGTCTGATATTAATCAGATATCCACGATATGGGGAACAAAAACCCTGATTTTCCAGACGGATTTCCCAGTCCTGTAAGGTGCCTTCCCCTTTTAATATCGTATCTGTTAAATGGTATTCCAGAAAACGTTTTTCACTTTTGATCGTATTCATGTAAATGATATCATTGATCGGGATCAGATGCTCAGCGCCATAGTAGTCAACTATGATCTTGGTTATATGAGAGTGTTGGTATCTTCGTATGATATCGGATAAAAGCTTTTCTACTGTTCCATAAGTGACTGGTTTGGTTAGAAACTGGAACGGCTGGACTTCGAAACTTTCCTGCATGTACTCCGGATATGATGTAACAAAAACAATAAAGACATCGTCGTATAATTCGTCACGGAGATATTTGGCAATCGTGATACCATTGATCTGAGGCATCTCAATGTCCAACAGAAGAATATGAAATGGACGTTCTTTTTGTGCCTGCAGGAGCTTTTCTCCGGATGTAAAAGATTCAATTTCAAACTGAACATTATAGGATGCCATGTAGTGTCTGATATGTTCTGTAAGACAGGCAATATTCATTTGTACATCGTCACATATACCGATCCGTAAGATCATAAGTTCCTCCTGTTTTTCCAAATTCCGATATAAATACTGATCACACTTTCGAGCATACAGATTGTGATCGTTCCATAATATAGTGTCCGGTGGGTTATCCATAAAATAAGAACCAGAACACTCATAATTATACAGGTTGTTATACATCGATGAAACAGTTTTTTCTTTTGTTCTGCTGACAGTCGTTTGTTCTTTGTGTCAACCGGCGCGACCGGGAGAATGAAGGTCCAGGACAGGATATAAAGTATGATCCATAGCCAGGCAGGTTTTATCAAAGATACAAGAAACGATGAGGGGAAAACTGTCAGAAAGAAAATACCATAAGACAGGATTGTACAGCCAAGTCTGGTATTTGCATGGAAACCTCCGGCAAAGTGACGTAAAGGTATGGTTACCAGAAGATAGCAGACTGTGGCACCTGTATGGTGAAAGATCATGCCGATGATCAGTACGATCACATCATATAGAAGTGATTCAATCAGATAATCGAACAAATATGCATAGACTGCCTGCTGTTCTTCCGGAATCTGATTGTCTTTCGCCAGTGTATCTGCAAGATAAGAGCCAAATTGTTTCATCGTATGTATCCCCCTTTAAAAAATTACGCTTACAGTTATCATATCATACTTCAACAAAAAATGTGTTTTTTTGTACTGAATGGTCAAAATTAAGTACCGAATGGTCAAAAAAATTACCGTTCGGTATCGAATTTCGACCACTCGGTTCAAAATTGATACTTTTTTGAAAGAATGTGCTACACTGTACCTGCGGTTGAGATTTTATATCAAACCGTTTTGTTTAAAGGGCAAATTAATAGAAAGGGGGAGGATCATATGAAGAAGAGAGTTACCAGACTTATTTGTAAGTTTGGAGTACAGCTCTGTGCTGTGGCTGCTGTTATTGCTCCACTGGTTTCTGATGTATGTAAGAATAAGTATTATCAGGCAGAAGAACCAGAAGGATTAGATGCATTTGCAGATAGTCAGAGATCTAAATTGAGGGGATAAAAGCAGAAAGCGATTCTTCAAATAATGAAGCACGTTATATTTTCCATGTTATTTATAATAAGAAAAATCGACTGTAAATGGAAAATATGACGTGCTTTTGTTAAATAAAAATATTGAGCGCAGAGAGGTGGATATCATGATAAAAATAGAACATTTGACAAAAAAGTATGGAGAAGGAGATTCCTGTTGTCTGGCGCTTAATGACGTTAGTGCAGATATTCAGGAAAATACATTTACAGTTATTACAGGCAAAAGTGGAAGTGGAAAAACAACATTATTAAATATGATCGGATTGATTGATAAGCCGGATTCCGGAAGTATATTGGTTGAAGACAGGAATATATTGGCCTATGGTAAAAAAGACTGTCTACGATATCGTCGGGAAATGATTGGAATGGTATTCCAGTTTTTTCAGTTAATACCGGTTCTTACATGTCGGGATAATATTATGATCGCAAATGAATGTGTAAAGAAATGTAAGAAGGATTATTTTGATACATTGACAGAACAATTAGATATAAAAGATCTTTTAAATAAATATCCGGATCAGTTATCAGGTGGACAGCAACAACGGATTGCGATCGCGAGGGCGTTGATCAATCAGCCTAGGATCATACTGGCAGACGAACCAACCGGTAATCTGGATTCGGAGAACAGCAGACGTGTCATTGATCTGTTGAAACAGACAACAAATGAATATGGCATGACTTTGCTCATGGTGACGCATGATGCTGATATTGCAAAGCAGGCAAATCACTGTATTCATCTTGTTGACGGAAGAATCCAGCAGAATTAAGGAGGAGAAACAATATGAAGTGCCGATTGATATTTCACAATATCCTGCACAACAGGAAAAAAGCGGTTCGGGCAATTATAAGTATTTGTTTTTCTGTTATGCTTATCTTTTCCTCGATCAATGCATATATATCATTTCAGGATATGCGGCTGCAAAATGCGTATCAGACAAATGGAGAATACAATATTACTTTACATAATGTAACATATAAGGTTCGTGACTGGATATTGGAGCAGTATAAGGATCAGGCAACACTTGGTGTAGAAAAAATAGTTGCAAATGTAAATAATGAATTATGTATCGTGGATAGTGATGCAGCTTCGATCACTATGAATCATTACCAATTAGAAAAGGGTAGTTTTCCCAAAAAAGAAAATGAGATTGCTATATCGGCAACAGCCAAATACAAAAATGTTTATATTGCAAAACAATTTGATCTGGGAGACACAGTTACCTTCAAGGATCAGACCTATATGATCAGTGGAATTTTAAATGATTATGATTATAGTACACAGGATGTCTATAAGGTTGCGATCGTAAATGGAAGTACACGGGGAAATTTATACAACATCTATATTCATTTTAATGATCGACGGGACTATCAACCGGGATATAAAGCAATAAAAAAATATTTGGATCTGAGTACTAAGCAGATCTTTAATGGTGATACCGCCCATGGATTTATGGAAGGATACCATATGATCACAAATGGAGATCTGAACGCGATAGAGATTGACAGATCAGGCGGACTGGAGGATACCAATATTGGACAACTCCTCATGGGTTTTATCATACTGATCATACTCACTTCACTCATTCTTGGTATTCATATTTTCCTGTCGTATATGAGTGAAAGAAATAATCAGCAGGGAATCCTTATGAGTCTTGGATTTTCAAATAGCTATATTTTTTCGGCATATTTCCTGGAGGGTTTCATTCTAATAATCATTGGATGTGTGCTTGGACTTATACTTGGAAGATATATAACCATTTTGATCTTTAAACTTATACAGTCATTACGAACCATCCCACTGGAGCATTTTGCTCCACAGTTCCAGCCAATTTCATATTTGGTCATTTTGGGAATCTGTGTCTTGGATTTTGTAGTTGGAATCTGTCCTGTATTAATATATCGTTCCAGAATGAAATTGATCGATATTATGAAAGGCGGCAGAAACAATTATAAGGTAAAGGATAAACGTGGATCTGAAAAAGGAAATATCATGATGCGGTATTCCATTCGGGATACCGGAGATTATGAAAAGGTATTTTCATTCCTGTCTCTTGTATTGATCGGAATGGTAACGATGCTGGTTCTTATGGTAAATCGTTATGTATCATATCAGTTATTGTCTGAGGAAAGTCAGGATGTACAGTTTTCACTAATATCCGATGATGTCAGCCATATGGATGATTTTGAAAATCTCATACCGGGCGTTTCCTACTATGATGAGGTTTATGATACTATGGGTGAGTTTTTCATTGATCCTTCTCTTATCAATATGGACTATGCAGATGATTTGATATTTTCAGATGATGAAAAGGGTGTGTGGTGTGAGATCGTTGGTGTCAGTGAAAAACAATATAACCGAAAAATAGAGATGTCACAGGAGGTCAGCTATAATAAGTTTGTCCAATCTGGGGGAGTGATCATAATTGATAATTATAAGAATACAGAAGATTGTATTTTAAATGATATCCCGGATACACTAAGGTATGCGGGTCGTCAGGAGGAAGAAGGACCGGTATTTTCAGGGGGAGAAGTCCCGGTTTTCGGAAGGAGCAGATTCTTAAACTGGAAGGATCAGAATGGAATCGCTATCATTCTTCCTGAAGAGCTGTTTAAAAAACAATTCGATTATACAAATGTACTTATTAATATAAATGTAAAGTCGGGTTATGAGTTAAAGGCAGCAGAGTTTCTGAATACACATGCACCTGTATATGAATATTCTTTCTTTGATACTTTGACAGATTACATCCGGGATCAGGATAATAAGAAAACGATTCAGGGTGGTACTTATGGAATTTTTGTAATCATTATGGTAATTAATTTCCTGGCAGTTTTATATATCCATGCACTGACATTCGTTCGACGCAGACATAACTTTGCCATCCTGAAGGCAATTGGCCGCACAGACAGCAGTATTATTTTGCCGATGCTTCTGACCAAGATTGGTCAGGGAATTGTTGTATCTATTGTAGCTGTCTTTATAGTGACACTTTTGTGCCGCTTATATTTGCCAGAAATAACAAAAAATATTGTGTTGGTTGATGGCTGGAAAAGCATAGCACTGGTGCTTGCATTTGTTCTGTTTATTCAGATAGTGGCAATTTTTATGGATGTTATTCAATTAAAAAGACAAAGAATCTTAAAGGATCTGAGAGAGGAATAAGGGAGGATAATTATGATAAGAGCTGACACGATAACAATAGAATTGTTAGGTGTCAGCTCCTTTTTGTAAGATGTATTATTTTAATTCTTTTAATATTTCAAGTGTATATTCCCATGTTCGGCGGACACTTTCCACGTTCATGGATTCATTGGTTGTGTGGATATCGTCCATATCCGGTCCGAAGGATACACAGTCAAGTCCCGGCAGTTTGGAAGCAAAGATTCCACATTCTACACCGGCATGGAGTGCCTGTATTACAGGTTCTTTTCCATACTGCTGTTTGAATATTTTTACCATCAGATCGCGAAGCGGAGAATCTTCCCGGTATTCCCATGCGGGATAATCTCCGGTTACTGTCAGTGTTCCGCCTGCAAGAGTGGCGAGAGATTTCAGGCTGTTAAGCAGAGCATCTTTTTCGCTTCCGATACTGCTTCGGACGGAGCTTTTAAAAGATACCATGCCATTTGTTGATTGATCGTCTGGTTTGATCGTTGACAGGATACCGAGGTTCAGGGAAGTCTGAACCAGTCCTGCGATATCCTTGCTCATTTTCCGGACACCATTTGGATAAGCCATTAAGACATCGATCACGGTATGGGTAGATGTATCCGCCATTGTGGCTGCCGGAAGATCAACAGGCTCTAAGGTGATACAGATATCCGGGTCTGTATGGGTGCATTCATGACGGATGATCTGATTCCACTTGGAGATGAGATCCTGAAGACTTGCGTGCGCAGAATTTGCTGGAATATCTGCATGGCCTGGTGTGCTTATGTCAGACATATCGGTATCAGAAAAGATAACGACAGCTTCTGCATCGGTCGGAATGGCGTTATCCTTTAAGCCACCGGAGAGTGTAGATAATTTCATATCAAAATCGTTTGCAAGTGCGTTCAGAACACGTCCTAACACCTTGCTGGCATTTGCACTTTGCTTGTTGATCTCGACACCGGAATGACCGCCACAGGCATGTGAGACAGAGAGCTTATAGGCAGATGCCTTTTCGTTCGTATTTTCCCATTTAACAGGGATCTGAACATCTGCGGTTGCGCCGCCTGCACAACTGACAAGAAGATAGCCTTCGTCTTCGGAATCAAGATTTAACATGATACGGGATGAAAGTGGTGTGCAGTCAAGAGCCACCGCACCGAGCATGCCGATCTCCTCATCAACCGTGAAGACTGCTTCCAGTGGTGGATGTGGGATATCGTGAGAGTCGAGTATTGCAAGTGCAAATGCGACAGCGATTCCATCATCACCGCCAAGGGTCGTGCCTTCTGCGCTGATAATGCCGTTTTCCAACTTGAGTTTCAGACCGTCGGTATCCATATTGATCGGGCAGTCCTTTTCTTTCACAGCAACCATGTCAATATGTCCCTGCAGCATGACAGGGGCGGAAGTTTCATAGCCGGATGTTCCCGGCTTAAAGATAATGACATTGTTGGAAGCATCTTTGATATATTTCAGTTCATGTGCTTCGGCAAATGCAGCCAGATAATTACTGATCGCATCGGTATGACCGGAGCCGTGTGGGATGGAGCAGATTTCTTCAAAATAATGGAATACATTTTGCGGTTCTATAGATGATAATATAGACATATGTGCCTCCTTGAAATAAGCTCACGATATAATGCTGAAAAATCACTTGCTTGCAAGGGATGATTTTTCGAATGCATTGAGTGAGCTATGCTTACACTATAATATAAAATAAAATATGCATATCCAGTATAACACAAGATATGCACAGATAGTTGTTGTATTATTTTCCAAGGGCAGTTGTTCGTAAAAAAGATTCCTGATATTTTCTTGGAGTGACTCCAGTTGTCTTTCGAAATACTTCTGTAAAATAACTCTGGCTGGGAAATGCCAGAATTGAGGCAATTTCAGAAGGCGAGAAATCAGAATAAAGTAACATATTTTTCGCTGTTTCAATTTTTTTATCACGAATATAGTTGCTGATTGTCTGACCGGTTTCCTTTTTAAAAAGCCGGGATAGATAGGAGATATTTAATCCTGTCAGCTTAGCAAGTTGTTCTGCTGTGATATGGGTATGAAGATGATCATAGATATAATCCAGACAGACAGCAATATGGAGTGATGATATTTTGGATTTTCGAAGGTTTCGCATTCGTTTCGCATAATCCATACACATGGCAGGATGAAGTGCTGCAACTTCCTCTGGCGTTTTGCAACGGTCCGCTTTTTGGATATAGAAATCGCTCAGACTGTAGGCATTTGACAATTCCATACCACCTTCAATGCAGTAACGTGCAATAATTGCTGTTGTAATGACATAATGGTATTTTATGTTTTGAAGATAGTGGTCGGACAAGGTGCCTAATCCTTCTTTATCTAATAAGGATTCCTGACACAGCTGTTCAACCTTTGCTACATCTCCTTCTTTTATCGCTGTATAAAAGGAAACCTCCGGATTGTATGGAGCCCGCAGAAGATTATTTTCCCTTTGAACAAATTCTCGGTATACAAGTTCTTTTTTCAGTTGCATATTCTATCCCCGTTCGTATAAAACAGTCATAAGACTATATAGTAAATATGACAGATAAAACAATAAGACTATTAGTAAATTTGTATAAATTGTATCATAAAACATGACTATGGTCAATAAAACGATATAAAAGTAATATAAACGATATAAAGAAAACAGTAGTCTTCTTATACTATTTGCATAACAAAAATTTATACGGGAGGTATGTATTCATGAAAAATGCAAAAAAGATTATTGCTTTTTTAATGGCTCTTACACTTTTAGTAAGCACCATCCAGATGCCGGTTATGGCTGCAACAACAAAAAAAGCAACAATCAAGACGGTATCGATTGTAAAGCCTGAGACAAAAACGCTTGTTTTAAAAGCAAAGAAATCATACCAGTTGAAAACAAAAGTAACTGTAAATGGAAAAATCAGTAAGAAAGTAACCTACAAATCTTCAAATGAAAAGGTTGCTACCGTAAGTAAAAACGGTAAAATCAAGGCATTGAAAAAGGGAAAAACAACTATAACAGTAAGAAGCAAGGTAAATAAGAAGAAAAAGACAACCTTGAAGGTTATTGTTGGAACACCTGTTAAAGCTGTAAAGCTCAATAAAAGCAAGGTGAAAACACAGGTTGGCAAGAAGGTAAAATTAAAAGCAACAGTTTCACCTAAAAAATCCAGTGTAAAGGGTGTAAAGTTTACTTCAAGCAATAAGAAGGTTGCAACAGTAAGTAAAAAGGGTGTTGTTACCTGTAAAAAGGCTGGAAAAGTTACAATTACAGCTACGGCTAAAGATGGAAGTGCAAAGAAGGCAAAATGTACAATTACTATTAAAAAGAAGAAAACTGAGCCATCCAATAAACCGGGAACGCCAAACAAGCCGGGAACGCCAAACAAGCCGGTAACACCAAACAAGCCGGTAACACCAAACAAGCCGGATGATAAAGACGACCAGGATAACAAGGGCGATGAAGACAACAAGCTTTCTTATGATGGATATAATCTGAAATGGGAAGATGACTTTGATGGTGATGCGTTAAATGAGGATGACTGGAATTATGAAGAGCATGCACCAGGATGGGTAAACAGTGAATTACAGGCATATGTAAAGTCTGATCAGAATGTATATGTAAAGGATGGAAAGCTGGTTATCCAGCCTGTCAAGACAAAGAATGAAGATGGTTCATATTCTATTACTTCAGGAAGAATCAATACACAGGGTAAGCATGATTTTACATATGGATTGTTTGAGGTAAGAGCTAAGGTTCCAAGTGGAAAAGGTTTCCTTCCGGCCTTCTGGATGATGCCAACAGATGAAAATCTGTATGGACAGTGGCCAAGATGTGGTGAGATTGATGCTATGGAAGTTATGGGGCAGGAAACAGATAAGGTTTATGGCACGATTCACTATGGAAGTCCACATGCGGAAAAGCAGGGAACATATACATTAGAGAATGGAAATTTTGCAGATGAATATCATACATTTTCATGTGACTGGCAGCCGGGTAAGATCACATGGTATGTAGATGGAATAAAATATCATGAGACAAGTGACTGGTTCACAGCCGTTGAGGGTGAAACAGAGGTTGCTTATCCTGCACCATTTGATCAGCCATTTTACATGATCTTAAATCTTGCAGTTGGTGGATCATGGGTTGGATATCCGGATGATGATGCAGATTATATCAATACTCAGAGTTATAGTATTGATTATGTAAAAGTATATCAGAAGGACAGCTATAATGAAGATGTAGAAAAACCTGTTAACGAAGTAATTATCCGTGATCCGGATGCAAATGGAAACTATGTAAACAATGGAGATTTTGCTAAGACAGAAGATCTCACAGATGACATAGACTGGAAATTCCTTACCACTTTAGAAGGAGAAGGAAATGCAGTTATTAAAAACAAGGCAATTGAAATACATACAGATAAAGCCGGAACAGTTGATTACAGTATTCAGCTTGTTCAGCCATCAATTCCTGCAGAAAAAGGCGGCGAATATACAGTAACATTTGATGCATGGGCAGATGAAGCACGTACTATGAAAGTAGATGTATCTGCACCAGATCGTTCCTACAAGCGTTATCTGAATGATACGGTTGTTGATCTTACAACAGAGAAGCAGACCTATACTTATACATACACCATGACGGATAAGCCGGATGCAAATGCACGTCTGGAGTTCAATTTCGGTGCTACAGATTCAACAGCTACTGTATACATTACAAATGTATCAATTAAAAAGACAGCACAGAAGGAAATTGATAATAGTAAAAAACCTTTATCAGATGGTAACTATATTTACAATGGTGGTTTTCAGGAAGGTAAGAATCGTCTCGGTGACTGGACTGTGACAAATAACTGCCAGGCAGTAGTTAGCGTAACAGGATTGGCAGATGGCCGTCGTCTTATGGTAAAGGCTGATACAAAGAATAAAGCGGATGTAATCCTTTCACAGGATGGTCTTCCACTTAACGTTGAGACAGAATATGCATTGAGCTTTGACGCACAGGCAGATACAGATATGCAGCTTGATGTAGTTATTGCAGGTGAAACATTTACTGCAGATGTAACAACAGACAAACAGACATTTAACTATGTATTTAAAACACCGGAAGAGTTAACTGATGCATTTAAGACGATAACATATTTCCTTGGAAATAAGGGAACGATCTATTTGGACAATGTTCGCGTTGTTGAAAATACACTGATTAAGAACGGAAGTTTTAAGGCAGGTTTCTCTGGTTACGAAGTATATGCAGAAGGCAGCACAGATGTATCTTATGTAGTCGACAGTCAGACAGAAGATTGTGCAGCAGATTTTACGATCAAGGATACAGGTGCTCAGGACTGGATGATCCAGTTAAAGCAGAACAATATTAGTCTTGAAGAAGGTCAGTGGTACAGACTATCATTAAAGGCAAAATCAGATATGAACCGTAAGCTTATGGTTGCACTTCAGAGAGATGGTTCATCTGATGATGACTGGACACCATATTCAGGATCAAAGACAGTTGATCTTACAGATGAATATCAGTCTATTGTTGTTGAGTTCAAGATGAAGAACAAGAGTGATCCTAGAACAATTTTAAGTATTTCTATGGGTGCTGTAGGCGGTGTTCAGATCAAACAGCAGCATAGAATCTGTATTGATGATATTATTCTTGAGAAAATTGATGCTCCAAAGGTTGATGAGACGGAGTCAGATGTGAATCTGATCAAGAACGCAGATTTCTCAGAGGGAGACAATGGACTTTCAAACTGGGAAGGTGGTATTATGGGTGATGCTGTTGGAACACAGACAGTTGATAAGGGTGTTATCACTTATGAATTATCAGATGTTGGAACTGCTGACTGGAATGTACAGTTGAAGCAGACGGGACTGGCATTGGAAAATGGAAAGACCTATGAAGCAAGTATTACTTTAAAGTCAACCGAAGCAAGAACGGTATTATTGAATTTCATGAGCAACACTTATAAATGGTATGGTGGAGAAACAATTGTTCTTCCAAAGAATGAAGAGGTTGTAAAAACCATTACATTCACAATGAATGAAGAGACAGATACTGATGCTGGATTCTTCCTCTCTATGGGTAAGATTGCGGATGTTGATACCCCTGCATCTACAATCACAGTATCAAATATCTCTTTAAAAAAGCTTGCTGAATAATTCACAGGCATATAAACACATAAGTATTTACACAAGACAGGCATCGGTATTGTTACCGGTGCCTGTTTCGATTATGTAGATAAGTTATCAGGATGTTATTATTGTTTGTTAAAGCTGTAAACTTCGGCAATCTCGCTGATGGAGACATAGGCTTTATCGTCAAGTTCATGGACAATATTCTTCATCTTTCCAATCTGGAAACGGTTTACAACAATGTAGATCATGGTCTTTTCCTGATCCGAATAGAAGCCCTTTGCATCGATCATCGTTATACCGCAGGAAAATGTATCCGAGAGTTCCTGACAGATTTCCTGTGGCTTCGTTGTAATGATATAGGCGGCTTTGGAACGGTCAATACCTTCTACGATAAAGTCGATAGTCTTAAGTGCAGCCATATATGTAACGATGGAATAGAGAGGCAGGATCCAACTGTTCAGGATAATGCCACAGATGATATAAAGCATTACATTATATGCCATAACAAAGGTTCCGACGGTGATGCCAAGGCGTTTGGCAAATATGATTGCAAGTGTCTCGATACCATCCATTGCACCGCCAAAACGGATCGCAAGTCCGCTTCCCGCACCGGAGATCAGACCGCCAAAGAGTGCGCACAGAAGCAGATCGGAGCCTGCAAGCGGAGATACAAATCGGACATCGACAGGAAGGACATCTGTAATCAACCATGCACCCAGAGAGTAGATCGCAACTACATAGATCGCATAGATGGTGAAGGTAGATCCCTGCTTTTTCCAGCCATATAAGAATAGTGGAATATTTAAAATAATAAGGAAAACAGAAAGTGACAGGTGTTCCGGAGTGATCTGACTTAGTAGCATGGAAGTACCGGATATGCCACTGTCATAGAGATTAACAGGACTTAAAAATATCGTAATACCGAAGGCATTGATAAGCCCGGCAATGGTCAGCCCGAGGATATTTTTCCAGTGTAGGGAACGAAAGATGGTTTTTAGTTTATTCATATAAAAGCCTCCTGTTCTGTCATATACATTTTTTACTATGGTCAAATATTACACGAGAAAACCATTGATTACAAGAGAATCGTGCTTAATTTAATTAAATCTTTACTGGAAGTTTATTGTTTTCTTGCATTCGTATTTGTCAGAGAGTAAGATAGACTTATATATTATGTGATATTAGAGGAAATAGAATAATATGAAAAATGTTTCGGAAATTATAGAGCAGGGAAATAAGAATGCAGAGCTTCCGGCGTGGTTAAATATGCGGCATGCATGGAGTGCCAGTGATGCAAAGCGGGATGAAGGACTGGCATATCCGGATAATGTAATTCAGATCAAGAATTTGGATTATAAGAAAGCGATAGACGTTAAAAAATGGAATGAATCTTTCCAGAGAGAAGATAATGAAAGAATCATTTATTATAATGAACCGGACGATGCTTCGAATCTTGATTCTGAACGTTATGCATCAAACAGTTTATTTGATATATATTATCCGGCTGAGCCGGATGCGCAGACAACATATCCGGTGATCGTCAGCGTTCATGGCGGTGGATGGTTTTATGGAGATAAAGAGCTGTATAGTTATTATTGCTGCCATCTGGCATCAAAGGGATTTGCGGTTGTGAATTTTAATTACCGGCTGGCACCTCAGAACAAATATCCGGCAGCGATTGAGGATGTGGCATACATTATCCATTATATTCACGAGAATGCAGGGATGCTTCATCTGGATACGGAAAAGTTTTATATGCTGGGGGATTCAGCAGGAGCGCAGCTTACGGCAAATTACTGTATTATTGCCGGGAATGCAGCGTATCGGAGCAAGCTGGATTTCTTTACATATGACAGACTTCCAAAGGCTGTGTGCCTGAACTGCGGAGCATATGAGATGGACAAGCGGGAGGATAATATTTCTGACTGGTATATGAAGAAGGAAGATGGAAGTTATGTAGTATCTGAAGAGCAGAGAAAGTTGTTCCTTTCACAGCTTGAGTATCTGACGAAAGATTTTCCACCGGCATATCTGATGTACAGTGTAAATGATGATCTGAGATTTCAGACCATTCATCTGGATGAACGAATGGAGAAGCTGGGTGTCCGGCATGTGATCCGGTCATTTGGAGAGAAACATCCGGACAGCGGACATGTATTTCACATTAATCTGAAAAACCCGGAAGGCGTACAGTGCAATGAGGAAGAATGTGCATGGTTCCGTCAGTATGAATAAGTACATGGCGGTTCATATAGAAAGTATATGTATTTGTAAGACTTGAAAAAATATGAAATGAAATTTGGAGTACAAGAAAATGGCAGAAGGTTGTAATCATAATTGTAGTAGTTGTGGAGAGAGCTGTTCATCAAGAACTGCTCCTCAGAGTTTACTTGAAACACCACATGAAGGAACAAAGATCAAACATATCATAGCAGTTATCAGTGGAAAAGGCGGTGTTGGAAAATCATCCGTAACGACATCCCTTGCAGTTACCTTGAATCGTCTTGGTTATAAAACGGCGGTTCTGGATGCAGATATTACCGGACCTTCGATTCCGACAGCATTTGGAATAAATGAAGAACCGGAGAGAGGCGATGATTTCCTGTATGCGGTTGAAACAAAGACCGGAATCAAGATGATGTCGATCAATCTGTTGATCGAAGATCAGACGGCACCGGTTATCTGGCGTGGTCCGATCATCGCGGGAGCAGTAAAACAGTTTTATACAGATGTTGTCTGGGGAGATATTGATTATATGCTGGTTGATTGTCCGCCCGGAACCGGAGATGTACCGCTTACGGTATTCCAGTCTCTGCCGGTTGATGGCGCAGTTATTGTTACAACACCTCAGGATCTGGTGTCTCTTATTGTGGAGAAGGCAGTCCGTATGGCAGACGATATGGGAATCCGTATCTTAGGTCTGGTTGAGAATATGTCATATTTCAAATGCCCGGATTGCGGCAAAGAACACAGCATCTTCGGTGAGAGTAAAGTAGAGGAGATACAGGATCGTTTCGGTATCGAGACGGTCGTAAAGCTTCCAATCGACCCTGCACTTGCCGGTCTGATGGATGAAGGTAAGATCGAGGATATGCCGGAATCAAAGCTGAAGGAATTCGCACAGACGATCGTGGGAAAGATAGGATGAAACTTAGAAAATTACTGGAAAGCTGCCACCTGTGTCCGAGAAAATGCGGGGTGAACCGCATAAACGGACAGACAGGGGCATGTAATGAAACATTATCAATATCAGCCGCAAGGGCGGCATTGCATATGTGGGAGGAGCCTTGCATTTCCGGAGAGAACGGATCGGGCGCGGTATTCTTTTCCGGTTGTTCACTTGGATGTGCATATTGCCAAAACCATGATATATCCGGGGGCTTGAATGGAAAAGAGATCACGATAAAGCGCTTATCGGAAATTTTCTTTGAGTTAAAAGAGCAGGGAGCCAATAATATCAATCTGGTAACGCCGGATCATTTTATTCCTCAGATCATAGAGGCAATCGATATGGCAAAGGAGCAGGGGTTCAATCTTCCGTTTGTCTATAATTGCAGTGGATATGAGGAGATCGACGCCCTGAAGCTGTTAGATGGATACATTGACATTTACCTGCCCGATTTTAAATATATGTCGGCAGAACTGGCGGCGAGATACAGTCACGCACCGGATTATCCGGAGGTGGCGAAAACGGCACTGGCGGAGATGGTACGGCAGGTTGGAGGAGATCAGACGACATTTGACGAGGATGGCATCATGAAGCGTGGTGTTATTGTCCGTCATCTGGAGCTTCCGGGATGTATCGAGGATTCCAAGGCTGTCATTCGTTACTTATATAAAACATATGGAAATAATATTTACATCAGTATTATGAACCAGTATACGCCGATGGAGGGTATCGGTAAGAAATTCCCGGAACTGAACCGCAAACTGACGGAACGGGAGTATGATGAACTGGTTGATTATGCGATTTCGATCGGTGTAGAAAATGGTTTCATCCAGGAAGGGGAAACGGCATCAGAAAGTTTTATACCTCCATTTACAAATGAAGGGGTATGATGCAGAAATGTCCGGTATAATAGTTGAAACAGATCAGATGAAAATATCTGGTTTAAAATAAAAAAGGAAAGGAAGATGGGAGTATGAAAAACATCTTAAAGCAGGCTGCAATGAGTATCTTACTTGTTGCGCTGGTGTGTTCTTTCTGTGTAACACCTGCAATGGCAGCGACAGAGTTTATCGGAGAGATAAAAGAAAACAGTACAGTTGTTTCAGATGAAAGTGCAGAACTTGCTGCAAGTTCAGGCTGGGTAAAGAAGAGTTCCGGCCGTTTTGAATATTACAGCAAGGCAGGCAAGGTAACGAAGAAGCTGGTGAAGAAGAATGGGTTCTTCCGTTATTATCTGAAAAAGAATGGCAAATGGAAAGCGCAGAAAAAGGTATGGGTGACAATCTCACATAACCAGTATTATGCGAATGCAAAAGGCAAGGTCACCACGATCTACTATGGTGCCAGCAAAAAGGCAAAGCGGTATTCCGGTGGTAAATGGAAGTATGTGAAGAATGATACTTTGCGTCTGGCAAATGGGAACGTGTATTATTTCAGTGCAAATGGTATCCGTCAGACGAAGCATAGCTGGTATAAGATCAATGATAATCGTCATGTTCTGGTCGGCGAAAAGGGTTCCGATACCGTAGATTATCTGTTGAAGAAGGATCACGGTGCATGGAAATGTTATGTCAGCACAAAGAAAGGCTGGGATAAGTTCAGAAGCAAGTGGGCACAGGCATATGGCAAGATCTATTACTTTGATGCAACCGGAAAGGCATCCAGAATCTACTATGTGGAGTCCATGAAATGCTATGAATACAAAAATGGCAAATATGTAATGTGGAGAAATACAACAAAATACATTGGTAAATATCTGTTGTATTTTGGTTCCGATGGTGTACGTGTTACCAAATCCGGTTGGTATAGGATATCATCAGATAAAGAGATCTATGTAAATTCACAGGGAGTTGTTACGGATTCCAGAACACCTGTAAAAGAAACAACCGGACATTCTGCAACCGGCTGGTATACGATCAAGCTTAGTAATGGCAGTACAAAGCAGGTATATGGATATTTTGATTATGATGCAGAAAATGCGATCATCCGTCAGTTAAATGCTTACAGAAAGGCAAATGGTCTTAATGAATTGACAAGATCACAGAGCTTGATGAATTCTGCAAGAGTACGAGCATATGAGTGCTCTTATTCCTTCTCACATACAAGACCGGATGGTACTCAGTGTTTTACTGCTTCATCAGAAATGAATGGCGAAAATATTGCAGCCGGCTATCCTTCTGCAGATGCAGCAATGACAGCCTGGAAAAATTCACCGGGACATGATGCAAATATGAAATTGCCACTATTCAGTAAAATTGGTGTTGGTGTATTTGTAGCAGTATCCAGTGATAATTGTGGATATAAATATTACTACGTTCAGAACTTTGGTATTTAGAAACAGATTGTATATTTTATTCATAAAGTAAAAGGTACTTCAGAATGTTTAACATAATTGTATGACATCCTGAGGTACCTTTATTTTTATAAGCCTGCTTTTATAAGGTCGTTTTCATCGGAAAAAGTAATGCAGTTATATAAGAATAATACCTGATCGTAGTCTTCGACATTTACCAGATTGCTGATCGATTGATTCGTGTACCGCAGGTCGATCATGGTCACGGTATCGTAGTTATTGATCAGAAACTGTATCATTGAATTCGCATAGCTGTCCTTGATCACAAGAATGGAACGGTTTTCAGAATCCGAAATATTTGAATCATTTGCCGCATCGGATGCTTTGTTACGGCTGATTGTTGCAACTGCAACATTCTGTCCGGTATAAGATGCGTATTTGTCTTTGACGTCCAGATAGTCACGGAAGAAAATGGAGTCATAGGAAGCTTCTTTATCAAGTCCATTCGAGGTTGTCATGGATGGTGTTGCACTATTATCTGCCAGAGTGTAGAAATCAATCTCATCTTTTGTAACAGACTGATCTAAGGTCTTTGAGAACAGGGTTCCCTGAAATTCTGTGCTGGCGGTTTCCTTTGTAAAATCCTTCAATTCATAAGGAGTATATCCAAGTTCTGCTCCGGCAGACTGATATGCATAGTAAGCACCAAGGGATGTCCAGTGGTGGTCGGTACGATAATAGATATACTCGCTATCATGTTCCTTTAAGGCATTATATATATTGATCGGTGTCACACTGGATAGTTCGTTATAACAGGATTCGATCATGTCTTTTTCATCAACTGATACATTCTTAACAGCCGAAGGCAGCAGGGAATTTCCATAGACACCGACAGAGGTCGGACACAGCATGAAGTAGGTTGGAATCTCCGGATGCTTTGCAGCGAAGCTGTTAATGACAGCAAGATTTGTATGGATCTTATCAGCATCATATGCCGCACCGATATCGTCATAATCCGAAAGTACCTGCATCATCCGATCGTCTTTTGTATATACTGTTGAAATCTCTGTTTTGCCTATCAACCGTTCAGAATCATTCATGGCTGAGATCCACTGTTCCCTGCCATAGAACCGGTCAGAGAACCAGGAATCAAAACCGTTCATAAATGTCTCGTCCTTGATGGAGGAAAGACTGATGGTTGGAAATTCCGACAGATAACGATTTTCATTTTCGGAAAAAGGCGCTTTCTCTTTTGGCAGCTTAACAAGTGTCAAAATGGGAAGAGCGATGATGATACATGCAAATATGATAATTCCGATTTTTTTATGCATAAGGGCTCACCTCACAAAATTCTATAAATAGGCGTTTGCAAAACGCCATGCCAATCTCGCCTGACGGCTCGAAAAGGCTATCGCCATGCCAACCTCGCCTGGCGGCTCGAAAAGGCTATCGCCATGCCAATCTCGCCTGACGGCTCGATTTACGGCATTCGCCGTATAGCATCCGAACCTCATATAGATGATTGTGAGCAAGCTCCCAACATCTATATGGGTTGCAGATGCTGCATGGCTCATTTTTTAAAAGTTGAAATACAAAAATGGGTTATAGCTTGCGTTGACAAGGTAGGCGGTGGAAAGCAACATCAGAATCGCCATCAAAATGACGCTTCCGTAATTGCCGACAGCCGGAACTTTGTCTGCGAGCTTAACAGCCAGCTTCTTTGGCAGATCCGTAGAACCGATGATCGCAATGATGAATAACAATCCGAAGTTCACAAGGATATATATGGTATAACTGTCGTAGAAGCTACTGCCAAAGCGGAACATCCGTCCCATATAGGAGAATGCCTGTGCGATCGTTGATGTATCAAAGAGTACCCATCCAAGCATGACGAGGACGATCGCATAAACACGTTTTATAATAGAAGGAATCTTTGTAAAGATATCCTGCTTTCCTACTTTTGTCAGAGCAGTTGTAACCAGCTTTTCTATAATGATCAGAACACCGTACAGAGAACCCCACAGAATGAAGTTCCAGCTTGCACCATGCCAGACACCGGTTAAGAACCAGACAACTGCGGTGTTGAATATCGTACGGGCAAGTCCCTTGCGGCTTCCGCCGAGAGGAAAATATACATAGCTCTTGAACCAGCCGGAGAGGGTCATATGCCATCTGCGCCAGAATTCACTGATACTCTTCGACATATACGGATAATTGAAATTTTCCGGGAAATGGAAACCGAGCATCTTACCCAGACCGATCGCCATATCAGAATAACCGGAAAAATCAAAATAGATCTGTAAGGTATAAGCGGCAATACCAAGCCATGCGGTTGCAACCGGAAGCTCGGATAAGTCCATAGCTTTGACATTTGTCCAGACAACACCGATATTATTTGCGATCAGAACCTTCTTGCCAAGACCGACCGCGAAGCGGAGAATACCATCCCAGATCAGGTCGATGTCGATCACACGTTCATTCAGCTCGGCAGCTACATCTTCATAACGAACGATCGGACCTGCTACGATCTGTGGGAACAGCGTGACAAAGGCTGCAAAGGTGATCGGATTCTTCTGAACAGAGATGTTCTTCCGGTACAGGTCGATCGTATATGACATGGACTGGAAGGTAAAGAAGCTGATACCGATCGGAAGCAGAGAGGTCGGTGAACCATAGTGCGTTCCGAATATGTTATTAATATTTTCTATGATGAAATTGCTGTATTTGAAAAAGCCAAGCAAGGACAGATTCATGACCATCGATACGATCAGTGCAAGCTTTCGAAGTGCCTGACGGTCGCCTGCCTTATAAATGACCAGACCTGCAAAATAATCGATCATTGTCGATGCGATCAGTACAAATACATAGATTGGTTCGCCCCATGCGTAGAAGAACAGTCCGCTGATCAGGATGAACAGGTTCCGTAACTGCTTCGGGACAATATAATAGATAACCAGTGTAACCGGTAAAAATATATATAAAAATGTCAAACTGGAAAAGACCATGTGATACCCCAACTAACTTCATTATTATGTCGACTTCTGTCGCCGTAACAATTATAAAGTTAACGTATGGTAGTGTCAATCAGATTAAATATTAAATATTTGTGAGAAACCGGCTAAGAAACGGGAAAATATATAGATTGTGTGTATAGTTACAATATCGGCAGGCATATACAGATATACAGCAGTATTAAGACTACCAATATAGGATTTTAAGGAGATGAGAAAAAATCAGCCCATGTGAAACCATGTGACTATATAAAAGAACTGCCTTACTTAGACTCGCTGTGGTTTCTATGATCTGCATATACGTGATTCGCAAATGTTCCTGTGCCAACTCGCCTTTCAGGCTCAGACAGGCACCCACATTTGCTCGTATATGCATCTCATTACGAAATCCTCACTAATGTCTTAGTAAGGCAGTTCTTTTATATAGATTGTATAGTTTCACATGGGTGTCCTTCTATTGGATAGCATCCTTCATGCTTGCGACATAGTCTTTGATGTAAGGAACGCAGTCCCTGCCATATTTGGCGCAGAGCTTGACGATGGCAGAGCCGACGATCACACCGTCAGCATGAGCAGCCATTTCCTTTGCCTGCTCCGGTGTAGAGATTCCGAAGCCGATCGCACACGGAGTATCCGTTGCGGCTTTGACCAGCTTGGTCATAGCACCGATATCGGTCGTGATCTTGCTTCTTGTTCCGGTAACACCGAGAGAAGAAACACAGTAGATAAATCCATTTGCTTCCTTTGCGATCATGCTGATACGGTCGTGAGAGGTTGGTGCGATCATGGATACCAGATCCAGATCATACTTCTTACAGATACCGTCGAACTCATCCTTTTCCTCATAAGGGATATCCGGCAGGATCAGTCCGTCAATGCCGATCTCCTTACAAATGCTGATAAATTTTTCAGAGCCGTAAGAGAAGACAACATTTGCATAAGTCATAAATACCATAGGGATGGTGACTGTCTTACGGAGCTTTCTTACAAGGTCAAATACATCATTTGTCGTAACATGGTTTGCAAGTGCACGGATATTTGCACCCTGGATAACAGGCCCTTCTGCGGTTGGATCTGAGAATGGGATACCAAGCTCGATCAGGTCTGCACCTGCTTCTACCATGGCATATACGATCTGTTCTGTTGTTTCAAGATCAGGGTCACCACATGTAACAAATGGGATGAACGCCTTTCCGTTTTTGAATGCATTTTTAATATTACTCATAGAGATCCTCCCCTCTGTATCTGGCGATGGCGGCAACGTCTTTATCGCCTCGTCCTGAAATGTTAATGACCATGATCTGGTCTTTGTCCATCTGTGGTGCAAGCTTCATTGCATAGGCAACCGCATGAGCACTTTCGATCGCCGGGATAACACCCTCGATTTTGGACAGATATTCAAATGCATCAACAGCTTCGTCATCTGTAACAGCGACATATTCTGCTCTGCCGATGTCATGCAGGTATGCATGTTCCGGCCCGATTCCCGGATAGTCAAGACCTGCTGAAATAGAATAAACCGGTGCGATCTGTCCGAATTCATCCTGACAGAAGTAGGACTTCATACCATGGAAGATACCCAGTCTTCCGGTATTGATCGTTGCGGCTGTCTCAAATGTATCAATTCCACGTCCGGCTGCTTCACATCCGATCAGGCGAACGCTCTTATCCGGAATAAAGTTATAGAATGCGCCGATCGCATTGGAACCGCCGCCGACACAGGCGAGAACGGCATCCGGCAGTCTGCCTTCCTTCTCCATAAGCTGTTCCTTGATCTCCTTGCTGATAACAGCCTGAAAATCACGAACCATCTCAGGGAAAGGATAAGGTCCCATAACAGAACCCAGAACATAATGAGTATCATCGATTCTGGAAGTCCATTCACGGAAGGTTTCGGAAACGGCATCCTTTAATGTACCTGTACCGGTTTCTACCGGGTGAACCTTTGCTCCTAATAATTTCATACGGTAGACATTTAAAGCCTGACGGATGGTGTCTTCCTTGCCCATGAAGATTTCACATTCCATACCCATCATGGCAGCAACTGTAGCAGTTGCAACACCATGCTGACCGGCGCCTGTCTCGGCGATAACTCTTGTCTTACCCATTCGTTTTGCAAGGAGCATCTGACCGATAACATTGTTGATCTTATGTGCTCCAGTATGGTTTAAGTCCTCGCGCTTCAGGTAGATCTTTGCACCGCCGAGATCCTCTGTCATTCTCTTGGCATAGTACAGACGGCTAGGTCTGCCGGCGTATTCATTTAACAGTTCTGTCAGCTCCCGGTTGAATTCCGGGTCATCTTTGTATTTCTTATATGCTTCTTCAAGCTCAAGCATGGCGTTCATCAGTGTTTCCGGTATGTACTGTCCGCCATGGATTCCAAAACGTCCTTTTGACATATATGTTTCCTCCTGTATGTGTTGTTTCTATATTATAAATATCATTAATGCTTTCAAATAAAGTTCGTTGTTCCTGCAGAAACAGGATCCGGTTCTATCCTATAGCTTCACCCCGTAACCATGCAAATGCGGCTTTCTTATCAGGGCTTCGCATAAAGGTTTCTCCGATCAATACTGCATCTGTGCCATTTCCCTTTAAACGGTCAATGTCCTCCGGTGTGCGGATGCCGCTTTCGGATACATAGACGACCGGTTTACCATTTATCGAATCCGGGATCAATGTCCGAAGTCTTACACTGTTCATGATGTCAACGGTAAAGGTCTTCAGATCGCGGTTATTTACACCGATAATGTCTGCGCCGATCGCGATCGCCCGTCTGACTTCTTTTTCGTCATGTGCTTCTACCAGAACGGACAGCCCGAGGCTTGTTGCAAGCTCGTAATAGCTTTTGAGCTGCTCGTCGGTAAGGATCGCACAGATCAGAAGGATCGCAGAGGCACCGATCACCTTTGCTTCATAGATCATATAAGGATCGACGGTGAAATCCTTCCGCAGGATCGGAGTGGATATTGATTCATGGATCGCTGTCAGATATTCGTTGCTTCCCTGAAAATAAAAAGGTTCGGTCAGCACGGATATGGCGGATGCACCGGCGGCTTCATATTCTTTCGCAATCTCGATATATGGGAAATCCGGTGCAATCAGTCCTTTGGAAGGGGAAGCCTTTTTTACTTCGCAGATAAAGGAGATTCCCGGCTTTGCCAGATTGTCACGGAAAGGAAAAACGGTATAAGGTTTTGTTCCGTTCTCTGTTTCCTTTTCTACGATTGCAAGAGCTTTTGCCTTCATTTCTTCAAATGAGATCTGCTCTTTGCATTTGGCAATCCGTTCTTTTGTTTTTGCTGCTATTTCATCTAAGATCATATATATTCCTCCATAGCGGTCCGGAGATTAAAGGTTCCGGGTCGGTTATGTGTTTTGCTTTTACAAATAATTAAGCGTTTGTTGCTGCTATAAAGTCTTCCAGCTTCTTCAGACCGCTGCCATTTGCCAGAATATCGGCTGCAAGGGCGAAGCCTTCTTCAAGTGAGATTTGGTTTGTGATATGCAAAGCTGCACCGGCATTTAAGATAACGGCTGTACGTTTGCCATCTGTGATCTTGCCGGATAAGATATCCTTTGTGATCTGTGCATTTTCTTCCGGTGTGCCACCGACCAGTTCGGCTTTGTCACAGAGGGTGAAGCCGTATGCGGTTGGGTCTAAGGTATAGGTGTTAAATGTGCCATCGTTGAATTCACATACAGTTGTTGTTGTAACCGCTGAGATTTCATCCAGACCGTCGTTTCCATGAACGACCATACCACGTTTTACACCGAGGTTGCTGAGTACTTTTGCAAGCGGATCAACGAGGGAGGCATCATAGACACCGAGTAACTGAAGATTTGCTTTTGCCGGATTTGCAAGAGGTCCTAAGATGTTGAATACAGTAGGAATCTTGATTTCTTTTCTTGGAGCACCGACAAATTTCATGGCTGTGTGATATTTCTGTGCAAATAAGAAGCAGGTACCAAGATCCTTCAGACAGGCTTCGCTGACTTTACAGTCTGCTGCGATGTTGACGCCAAGGGCTTCCAGGCAGTCGGCTGTTCCGCATTTGCTGGATGCTGCACGGTTGCCATGCTTTGCCACCTTACCACCGCCTGCGGCTGTTACTAATGAGGAAACAGTTGAGATGTTAAAGGTTCCTGCGCAGTCGCCACCGGTTCCTACGATGTCGATCTCCTCATCGACATCCGGTGTAAATTCACCACAGTGTTTTCTCATGATCTCAGCAAATGCTGTGATCTCATCGATCGTTTCACCTTTAATATGAAGTGCTGTTAAGAAGCTTCCAATCTGTGCCTGTGTTGCTTCTCCGCTCATAATTTCATCCATAACGGCCGCAGCCATTTCTTTATCTAAATTTTCGCCTTTAACTATTTTAGCAATTGCTTCTGTAATCATATTGAAATCCTCCTTGATATTATCTTTTAATAAGACATTTGCAGGTTCTGTATAGAATTGTTATGATTAAACATTTTGACTTACCAAGACAGGGACATTTGAGTCCGCCGGTACTTGATGGTGCATTAGCAGCATCTTAGTACCGCTGCAGGGGTAACTGAGACCTTAGCGAGGCTTAAGCCGAGGTTAGTTCGAAGTTACACAGAGTGGAAACGAGCGGAAGCGTTCCCTGGTTGGTAATGGCAAAAATGTTTAATCTAAGTAGTGTATTGTAACCTGCAAATGTCTGGTTATGCCTCTAAAAAGTTTCGTAAGATGATCGTTCCTTTTGGTGTCAGAATCGATTCCGGATGGAACTGGACACCATATATTTCATAATCCTTGTGTTTGACTGCCATGATCTCATCATCGTCGGTTCGGGCAATAACGGTAAGAACATCCGGGAAGTTTTCTTCGGAAGCGGCAAGGGAATGATATCTGGCAACCTCGATCCGTTTCTGAAGTCCCTTGAACAGTTTGCAGTTGATGTCGACATTTGCAACGGACATTTTGCCATGCATCAGCTTTTTGGCGTATGTGATCGTTGCACCGTAGGTTTCACAGATTGCCTGATGTCCGAGACAGACACCAAGGATCGGAACCTTGCCGGCAAAATAGGAGATGGCTTCTTCACAGATACCTGCATCGGAAGGCCTTCCGGGACCGGGTGAAATGATGATCTTCTCCGAGTTCATTGCTTCAATCTCCTGACAGGTGTATTCATCATTTCGTATTACCTTGATGTCAGGATTGATCTTTCCTACAAGCTGATACAGATTGTAGGAAAAGCTGTCATAATTATCGATCAGTAATATCATGCTTCGTCACCTCGTATTTTCTGAGAATTAATCAATGCATCCGTTACGGCTTTTGCTTTGTTGATGCATTCCTGGAATTCATTTGCCGGTACACTGTCGGCTACAATGCCGGCACCGGAACGGACAAATACTTTATTTCCTTTGCGGTATGCGATTCGGATCGCGATGCAGGTATCCAGATTTCCTGAGAAATCGATATAACCGATCGCGCCGCCGTAAATACCTCGTTTGTTATTTTCAAGCTCGTTGATGATCTCACATGCCCGGATCTTCGGTGCACCGGATAAGGTTCCGGCCGGAAGAACCGCATCGACAGCGGAGATCGCATCCAGATCCTCACGGAGTGTTCCGCGTACGGTAGAGCCGATATGCATAACGTGTGAATAACGCTGGATGGACATGTATCGTTCGACTTCGACCGTTCCAAACTGACTGACCTTTCCGAGATCATTTCTTCCGAGATCCACTAACATATTGTGTTCTGCAAGTTCCTTTTCATCTGCCATCAGGCTCTTTTCCAGTTCCAGATCTTCGACCTTTGTTTTTCCCCTTGGCCTTGTGCCTGCCAGAGGAAATGTATGGAGAACGCCATCCTCTACCTTGACCAGAGTTTCAGGGGAAGCCCCGGCAACCTCGATCGTGTCACCATCAAAGTAGAACATGTAAGGAGATGGGTTTGTGCTTCGGAGCAGCCGGTAGGTATCGAACAGGCTTCCTTCCATTTCGGCTTCCAGTCGGTTGGAAAGCACGACCTGGAAAATATCTCCTTCATATATATAGTGCTTTGCCTTTTCTACCATCCGGCAGTAGGCTTCTTTGTCAAATAATGGTTTGAATTCTGTCTTAAGAACAGGAGCAGGAATATCGGCTTCTGCGCCATGGAGAATGAGTTCTTTCATTTCTTTGATATCCTGTAAGGCTTTCTGATATCCTTCTTCGATATTTGCTGTGCCGGCATTTGCGATCAGGATCAGTTTGGATCTTACATTGTCAAATGCGATCACCTTGTCAAATAACATCAGGTCGACATCCTGAAATCCTTCCTCGTCCTTTGCATCAAGCACCAGCTTCTTTTCACTGTATTTCAGATAGTCATAAGAGAAATATCCAACCAGTCCGCCGGTGAAAGTAGGGAAGCCTTCGATCTTAGGGCTCTTATAATCTTTTAAAACCTCACGGATGAAGATTTCCGGATGGATGCCGGAGGTCTCTTTGATGACTGCTCCGTTCTCATCCTTTAATGTCAGGGTTCCGTTCATACAGATGATATCCAGTTTTGGACTGTATCCAAGGAAAGTGTATCTTCCCCAGAGCTCCTGATTCTCCACGCTTTCCAGAATGTAGCAATGCTCATTTTCCGCTTTTAGTTTCTTCAACAGATTGATCGGAGTGATGATATCGGAGAGCATCTCATAACAGACCGGAACCATGTGGTATCCCTGTTCGGCGTATTCTTTTGCTTCGCTAAGTGTTGGTCGTATCATATGTTTCACCTCGTTCATAAATAGTAATTTAATAAGTTGTTTGAAATTGTTGATGTATGGTGAGGTGCGCTTTGCCTAAGTTGCTTTTTATAAAAAGAAAAAGCACCATCAGAAGATTGCATAAAAAAAATCTCATCCAAAAGCAAAACGCTTATAGGACAAGATACAAATACAACACTCCTGCGGTGCCACCTATATTCATCAAAATCTGATGCACTCAACCATATACTAACATATATGTACTTTCTATAACGGGAAGTCTCCGTCGCCCCTACTAGATTCGCTCGTTCGGTTTGCCCTCGCAAGTCCATTCACTTAAGAAATCATCACTGCAATCTCACCACCTGCAGTTCTCTGGACATGTTGTTCATAAGCTACTCTTCTTGCTCATTGGTTTGTTTTATTGTATTCATATTGCACCGGTATGATATATTTGTCAAGAACTAATTTTATAATTGTTCAAAAAAAGGTACAATTATTTCGATGGAAAACCTTGTTTATTCGTTAAAAATCACTATAATAAAAGTAAGATGACTCGCTATGCGCAAGTATAGCTTTTAATACTGAAAATATACGGAACGTGTATGTAATGCATGATATATGATTCGTATAAATAATCAATGGAGGACTATAATCGTGGAAGAACGTAAAAATTTTGGTTTCGGTGTATTGATCGATATTTTGAAGAAAAATCCAAAAACAATTGTTTTGACTGAAGGTACTGATCCCCGTATTCTGGAAGCATCTTCAAGACTTCTTGCAAGTAACTTCCTGCATCCGATTCTTGTAGGAGATCCTGATAAGATTTATGAAGTTGCAGAGGAAAGCGGTTTTAATATAAGAGGTTCCGAGATCATTAATCCAAGGAATTTTGATCGTATGGATGAGATGGTTGAGATGTTCTGTGAACTCAGAAAGAGCAAGGGTGTGACACCGGAGCAGGCAAGAGAGATCCTGTATCAAAACAACTACTTTGGTACGATGCTTGTTAAGATGGGAATTGCAGATTCGCTTCTCGGTGGTGCTACATATTCAACTGCAGATACAGTAAGACCTGCTTTACAGCTGATCAAGACAAGACCGGGCAACACACTGGTTTCATCCTGCTTCATTCTGGTACGTCCGTTTGCAACAGGTGGTAATGAAGTGTTCGCTATGGGTGACTGTGGTATCAACATCAAGCCAAATGAAGATGAGCTGGTTGAGATCGCAGAGGAGACGGTTCGTTGTGCAAGAATCTTCGGTGTAGATCCAAAGGTTGCATTCTTAAGCTATTCAACCTATGGCTCTGGTAAGGGCGAAGATGTGGATAAGATGAGAAATGCAGCAAGAAAGACAAAGGAGCGTAACCCTGATCTTCCGATCTCAGGTGAGATTCAGTTCGATGCAGCCGTATCACCTAGAGTTGCAAAGAAGAAATGTCCACAGTCAGAGGTTGCAGGAAATGCAAATACCTTTATCTTCCCTGATATCAATGCAGGAAATATCGGTTATAAGATTGCACAGAGAATGGGTAACTTCTCAGCATATGGCCCGATCCTGTTAGGACTTAATTCTCCTATCAACGATCTGTCCAGAGGATGTACAGCAGATGAGGTTTATTCTATGGCGATCATCACAGCAGCATTAGCAGATAATAAAGATGCATAAATTGTAGATAGATAAAAGCCGGACACTATCTTTGGTTTAAAGAGATAGTGTCCGGCTTTTGTCTATTGTCTAAAGATGATTATTCTATTTGCAGGAATTCTGCGGCTGTTAATATTTGTGGCTTTTGAAGTCCTGATTCTGCTGATTTTTCATTGCAAGAAAGTGTGATTTTTCTTGAAATAAATGGGTAAATGGTTTACCATAATATCATGAGTATTTAGTATGGGATTGTAGCGTTTTTTTAGCGTGAAGGGCGAACAAATGACGCCTGTGAGACAGAAAAATTGGGACAGCATATTTGTGGGTGTCAGAATGGAGATTTGAATGAGTTTCGTGTATTCATTGTTTTTGAAGAGAGCCGGAGAGGAACTTTCACAATTTGATAACAGAATTTCTAACATGCTTCCAGTGGCTGCCGGTCTGGTTTTTTTTGATATGCGAAACTATCGTAATGATAATGGGGAATTTAATGTTTATATAGAGTGGAATGAGGAATTGAATTCCATCCTGAATGACAGACTGCCTTCGGGTGGTTATTTTATAAAGGCAACAAGAAAACAGGCAAGACAGTTGGAAGAAAAAACAGGTGGAATTCCTGTTTATATGAAGTTGATCGCACATGAGGGCAGGCTGTATCCGTATCGCACATATGTGATGTGGAATGGCAGGCCTTTTAGTGTGGAATTTAACGGAAATATATTGATCCCGGTTGATTATAAGAAGAAAGCAGAGAACGTGAGGATACAGGGTTCGCAGAATGGCGGTAAAGGAAATCGTACGGATGTATCTGGAAGTCAGATGAGCAGTCAACGAAGCTTATTCGGTACAAGCCAGAGCAAAATATTAGCAGGCAGTCAACATGGAACTTTTGTTGGTAGTGAACGTGAATTCTGGACGAGTAGCAATCGACCTTGGATGTATGAGTGGGAATATGAGAATGGCAGCCAGAGAAGTCTATTCGGTGGTAGTCAGAGAAGTCTGTTTAGTACAAGTCAACGTGGAAATTTCTTTGGAAGTCAAGGTAGATTTTGGGGGACAAGTCAGCAGGGATTCCTTTTTGGAAGTCAGCGGGAGTTTTTGACAGGTAGCAATCGGGGCTTCTTTTTTGGAAGCCGGAACGGCTTTTTCTATGGCAGCAACCGAGGCTATCTGACGGGCAGCAATCGTGAATTCTGGACAAGCAGTAATCGACCTTGGATGTATGAGTGGGAATACGAGAATGGCAGTCAGCGTGGATTTTTAGCAGGCAGCCGGTACACACCGACATTTTATCAGGCAACAGATGGTGGAGCAGATGATTATGATATTCCGCATTGGTATTACATGCCGCCGGAATGGCAGCTTATAAACCGGTCAAAACGACCATGCAGCAGAAAAGGCGGAAACAGCACATTTGGCTATGGGCTGGATTTAATATAGAGCGGAAGCGTCCCTTGGCTGAGAAGGTCAAGAGCCTGTAACTAATCAATATTTAGTCGGTTTTCAATTATCTTGAAAGGACAACATATGGACGGATTTCATTCCTTATGGTCAAAACCATATATGGCGGGAAAACAAGCGGAAGAATATTGGATGCAGGACTATGAAGTCCTTACGATGATTCTTTCGGCATTGATGTGGAGAAAATACAATGGGGGGATCCGTTTGTGTGCGGATGAAGAGGCAAGAGCATTTATCGAGAAGCTGGGACTTGCGCACATCTGGAATCTCGGAATCGAGGAAATTACAGTGCCGGAAGCGGTACCGGAAAAGGTGTTCTGGGCAGCCGGCAAATTATATTCATTGAAAAAAATGCAGATGCCTGCGGTCATGGTGGATCTGGATCTGATCATCTGGAAGGATATACGGAATATTATAAAAGATACGGATATCTGTGCAATACACAGAGAAGGGATATTCCCTGATGTGTATCCGGGAAAAGAGTTTTTCCATATGAAGCCGGAGTATCGGTTTGACCCGGACTGGAGCTTTGAGGTTCTTCCGGTCAATACCTGTATGTTATATATCGCGGATGAAGCGTTTAAGAATTATTATGTTGACAGTTCAATCACATTTATGGAGAATTGTCTGGAGACAGAGGAGAATCTCTGTCATATGGTATTTGCGGAACAGCGGCTTCTTGCGATGTGTGCAGAGAAGCAGGGAAAGCAGATATCATCTTTTTTTCCCGGTTCGGCACAGATCGAGAACCAGGATATATTCACACATTTATGGGGCTATAAGAACATTCTAAAATTCAATTATAAAGAAAGGGAAGCTTTTAACCGTAAAATGTATGATCGCATCGTCCGGGAATTTCCGGAAGAAGAGACGACACTCAAGCAGCTTCCGATATCAGGACTATAGGGAGAATGGTATGAAACTTTTACGCAAAATACCAAAGGAAATATACATATATATCGCATGGGGCATACTCGTAGGGGCAGTGAACTTAGGGTCTGCCTGGGTTTTTATGTACAAATGCGGGATAAATGAGATCTATGCCAATTATATGTCGTGGATTCTGTACAACTATGTGTCATTTGCGACAAACCGCAAATCTGTATTCCACACAAAGGCTGCAACGATAAAGGCATATTTTATTGAACTGGGATTATTCTATCTGAGCCGGATATCTACACTTCTGATCGAAACGGGGATTATCTTTGCGCTTGTTACCGGACTGAAATGGAATGCGATGGGAGTGAAGGTATTTACATCTATCCTTGTGATCTTTTTGAATTATTTCATCAGTAAGAAATTCATCTTTTCCATTCAATACGAAAAGAAAAATAGCGGAGAAATGTTGTCGGAAGACGAAGTATGCCGCGAAATCGTGAGATAATTAATAAAAACTTTACAAGATTTATTTCCATATTTTTGTAAAATGTAGTACAATATCGGCGTAACCATGCATTCTGTGTGGTTTATACATAAGCTGACAAAGTAAATTTTTATAGAATTTAACAATGCAGGATTTCTTCTATATCTTTCACAGATAATCTGGATGGTATATATATGGAAGAAAATGGAAATCATACTTTATATTAAGGAGAATTATTGAATATGAGTAGAAGAGTAGTGATTACAGGAATGGGAGCGGTTACTCCACTTGGTCTGAATGTGGATGAGTTCTGGAATGGCTTAAAAGAAGGCAGACATGGTTTTGGACCGATTACACAGTTTGATGCATCAGAATATAAGTGCAAGGTTGTAGGTGAAGTAAAAGGATTTGTAGCAAAAGATTATATTGATCCAAAGGCCGCAAGAAGAATGGCAAGATTTTCACAGTTCGCGGTTGCAGCAGCAAAGGAAGCAGTTGCAGATGCAAAGCTTGACATGACAGCAGAAGATCCATACATGGTTGGAACCTGTGTCGGTTCCGGTGTAGGAAGTCTTCAGGAGCTTGAAAGTGCATATGAGAAGATCATGACAAAAGGACCGAATCGTGTAAGCCCATTTACAGTACCTATGATGATCAGCAATATTGCAGCAGGTAATATTGCGATCCAGCTTGGCTGCAAGGGAAAGAGTATTGATGTTGTTACAGCATGTGCATCCGGTACAAACAGTATCGGTGAAGCATTCCGTACAATTCAGTATGGAGATGCAGATGTAATGATCGCCGGTGGTACAGAAGCAGCAGTTTCACCAATCGGTATCTCGACATTTGATGCGTTAACAGCGTTGTCATCATCTGATAACCCAGACAGATGCTCAATTCCATTTGATAAAGAGAGAGATGGTTTCGTTCTTGGTGAAGGTTCCGGTATCGTTATTCTTGAGGAACTGGAACATGCTAAGAAGCGTGGCGCAAAGATCTATGCCGAGATCAGCGGATACGGATGCTCCAGTGATGCATTCCATATCACAGCACCGGAAGATTCAGGCGAGAGCCCTGCAAGAGCAATGTTAAATGCTGTAAAGGATGCGGGCGTATCACCGGAGGATGTTGCATATATCAATGCACACGGAACCAGTACACATTTAAACGATCTGGTTGAGACCAGAGCGATCAAGAAAGCATTTGGCGATCATGCAAAGGACATCAAGATCAATTCTACAAAGTCTATGACAGGACATCTTCTTGGTGCAGCAGGTGCAATCGAATGTATCGTTACAGCAAAGACGATCGAAGAAGGCTATATCCACAGAACCCGTGGACTTCATGAGAGTGAAGAAGAACTGGATCTTGATTATTGTAAGGAGCCATATGAGCAGGAGGTTGACTGTGCGATCAGCAATTCTCTTGGATTTGGTGGACATAACGCATGTATTCTTTTACAGAAATATAAGGAGCAGTAAAAAGAAATGTTATTTATAAAGAAAAAGGCAAAAGAAGCCGAGATGGAAAAAATGAAGGCTGTCGAAGCAGAACAGCCAAAACCGGAGACTGTAAAATGTCCGAAATGTGGAGCTGAGCTTGATAAGCAGAGAGTTGTAAAGGCAAAATATATTTGTTATGAATGTGGTTCTTATTTCCGTGTTAAGACAAAGAACCGTATCAAGATGGTAACAGATCCAAAGTCATTTGAACCATGGTTTGAAGATATGCCGATGTCAAATCCGTTAAATACAGCCGGATATGAAGATAAGGTTAAGGCTGCGCAGGAAAAGACAGGACTGAAAGAAGCGGTTACAGTCGGTAAGGCTCTGATCAATGGTGAGCCGGCTATGATCGGTATCTGTGATGCCAGATTCCTGATGAGCAGTATGGGCTATGTTGTTGGTGAGAAGATTGCCAGAGCGGTTGAGCGTGCGACAGAAGAAAAGCTTCCTGTATTCATGTTCTGTTGTTCCGGTGGTGCCAGAATGCAGGAGGGTATCATTTCCCTGATGCAGATGGCAAAAACCTCCGCAGCATTGAAGAAACATTCAGAAGCCGGATTGTTATATGTATCGATCCTTACAGATCCTACAACCGGTGGTGTAACAGCCAGCTTTGCAATGCTTGGCGATATCATCTTAGGTGAGCCCGGTGCTCTGGTTGGATTTGCAGGCCCTCGTGTTATCAAACAGACGATCGGACAGGATCTTCCGGAAGGCTTCCAGCGTTCTGAGTTCCTGGTAGAGCATGGTATTATTGATGGTATTATCACCAGAGATAAGATGAAGGATACCATGTATCAGTTGATCGTTACGCATAAACAGAGAACCGGTTATGCAAACTTCGATAAGGAAGAAGACGAGAAGTTTGATATCAGCGAGATCTTAAAGGAGAGATTGACTTCTGTTGAGAATAAGACTCCTTGGGAGAAAATTCGTGGTACAAGACAGATGACTCGTCCTTGCGCACTTGATTATATTGATTATATCTGTGAAGATTTCCATGAGATCCATGGAGACAGAACAATGAATGACGATAAAGCGATTGTTGGTGGTATCGGTCATATCGATGGACAGCCTGTAACCGTGATCGCACAGGTAAAGGGTTCCAGCATGACAGAGTGTATGGAGCGTAACTTCGGTATGCCGCTTCCGGATGGATACCGTAAGGCTCTTCGTCTGATGAAACAGGCAGAGAAGTTCAACCGTCCTATCATCACATTTGTAAATACACCCGGTGCATTCTGTGGACTGGAAGCAGAGGAGCGTGGTATGGGTGAAGCAATCGCAAGAAACCTTTACGAGATGTCAGCCCTTAAAGTTCCTGTACTTTGTATCCTGATCGGTGAAGGCGGCAGCGGTGGAGCACTTGCTATGGCAGTTGGTAATGAAGTATGGATGCTTGAAAATGCAGTATACTCCATTCTTTCACCGGAAGGCTATGCATCAATTCTCTGGAAGGACAGTAACCGTGCAGAGGAGGCGGCAGAGGTTATGCAGCTTACCGCACAGGATCTTTCAAGACTTGGTGTGATCGAGAAGGTTATTCCTGAGTATGGCGGAGCAGATAAAGAATCCGTTCCATATATCGGTAAATTCATTAAAATGAATGCCAAGGAATTCCTGAAGAAATTCGATGGAATGAGCGGCGAGGAGATTGCTGCTGCAAGATATAAGAGATTCCGTGAGATGTAGATAAAATAAAAAACAGGGATGTAACGTTGAGGGTATCATAATGATTATGATGCCCTCGATGTAACATCCCTGTTTTTATATAAATCCTAGATCAATGACTCGTACAGCTTGGTGATATCCTCAACGCTTGTCTCCTTTGGATTGCCTGGGCGGCATGCATCATCATATGCAGACTGAGCAAGGAAAGGAATATCCTCCGGTTTTACGATATCTTTTAAGTCGGCTGGAATTCCGGCTGTTGTAGGTACAGCGAAGATAGGTACGGATTTATTCTTGGTAGGAGCAACGCCCTCAAGACTTCTGATATCAGCAAAATCCGGATTTGCGATCACGATACCAACGCCCTTTGCTGTGTCCATGGATGATCCGCCACCGATTGCAATGATGTAATCAGCTTCAGCAGCCTTAAAAGCAGCAACACCTGACTGAACATTCTCGATGGTTGGGTTTGGTTTAATGTTGGAATAGATCTCATATGCAAGACCTGTATTGTCCAGAACGTCTGTTACTTTCTTAGTAACACCGAACTTAATGAGATCAGGATCAGAGCAGACAAATGCTTTCTTGAAGCTACGGCCGATGGCCTCTGTAGCGATCTCTGCGATCGCGCCTGCTCCATGATAAGATGTTTCGTTTAATACAAATCTGTTTGCCATATAAATAATAAGAAATACTATAGTAATAATTATAAAAAAGTATCTAAATTTACTTGCCGGCTGCATCTGCTTTTAATCCTGCGCGCCAGTTCAGATAAGAAATGCCGATGATAACGGCATACCCGATAAAGCTCAATGCATCCGGTATCTGGCTGAAGAAGATGAAACCAAGGATTGCCGAGGTGATGATCTGCGAATAATCGAAGATCGATATTTCCTTTGCCGGAGCATGTGAATAAGCAGCCGTGATCGAGAATTGACCGACAGCAGCGGAGGCACCTGCCATTAACAGACAGAACAACTGGAAAAATGACATCGGTTTATAAAAGGCGATCACAAATGGCAGCATGACCAGAGTCGAAAATGCGGAGAAAAAGAATACGATCTGTGGATTTTTTGCACCGTGGTTGCTTAGATATCTTACTGCCGCATAAGCAGCGCCTGCACCCATACCGCCGGTAAAACCGATGAGACCCGGAGCAAAATCAGCGAAGTTCAGGGATGGTTTGATAACAAATAAAGCGCCGATGAATACCCCGATCAGAGCAGCATATTGTTTCAGACTTGCCTTTTCCTTTAACAGGAAGATTGAGAAGATAACAGCGGCAAACGGTGACAGCTTATTCAGGATCGAAGCGTCGGCGATGTTCATGTGATCGACTGCATAGAAGTTACACATGATACCGAGTGTGCCGCAGATCGACCGCATAAACAGCATCGGAATGTGCCGTTTCTCATAATGCAGTCCGAGATCACTTCGGATCAGGACAACAAGCGCGATGAATGCTGCGACCAGATTGCGGAAAAATGCTTTTTCAATCGTAGGAAGATCACCGGATAATCGTACGAATACGTTCATAAAAGAAAAACCGACACCGGCCAGAATTATATAAAGAATTGCTTTTGTTTTCTCTCGCATATAAAAACACCACTTTCTGTAAAACTCTTTAGATATCATAGCTCTTTCTTAACTCAAAAGCTAGCCAAAGTTTTATGAAACACTTTATACTTGCTTTATAAACTATACACAATTTATTCAAAAAACTTGTCTATCATACTTTTAGAAAAAACAAAGTAGATACTATTTATATAGATATTACACAATACAGGATATATCAGTATAGATATCTTCGTCCGGATAGAAAAGGAGATCATACATGAGCAGGGTAATAGGAATAGATTTAGGAACGACAAATAGCTGCGTGGCCGTTCTGGAAGGCGAACAGGCGACAATCATACCGAATGCCGAAGGCAACCGTACTACACCATC
>OGPT01000203.1_pt1 | contig 63915 bp, 34 predicted proteins | sample 1552951 | NCBI WGS metagenome assembly OGPT01 (sample SAMEA2580224, study PRJEB22360) | human gut metagenome | biome: human gut; feature: human-associated habitat; material: faeces | place: Denmark | collected 2008/2010
GTGTCATCCGTACCTTTGAAAGGAGGCGTCCACGTCAGACGAATGGGCATTTGGGTGTTCAGCTCCTCACAATCCACTTTCAGTTTATATTCCTCACCCTCTTTCAAGACAACCTCACACGAAGTCTTGAACCGATGCCCGTTATATTTACTCAACATCTGTTTGCCATTGATGAACAATTTACCACGCCCCGAAGCCTCCAAATAAAACATGTATCTTCCAGATTGTGGTGCCTTGAGCGTAGATGTCCAGCTAGCAGCACGCACTTCCTTTTGTTTCAAAGCGGCATCCTCAGCAAGCTTAAAGTCGAGCGTAAGATCCTGGCGTGTCAATGCCGCCTCTTTCCCCACCTTAGTACCTTCATAATAGCGAGCCGTAAAACCTAAAATACCATCGTAAGCTTGGTCAGCCGTTTGTGTCAACAGGTGGGATGGAATCAACACTTCTTGAGATCGCTCCCCCATCCAAGTAAGATTGGCCAGCCTGCCCGCATCGTGTGTGAAAGCTTCAAGCAATGTACGATTATATTCAGGCATACCGCTGTAATCACCATAGTAAACAGACTTAAAGGCATCACCTATCAAAGCAATATTCAATTTTCGCTTGGACGCATCCGGTTTCAGCGGCAATACCCCTTCATTCTTCAGCAGAATCATAGATTTCTCCGCCGCTTCGAGTGCGAGTTGCTGGTGACGCTCACATTCTACCACGCTGTATGGCGTATTTTTATAAGGATTGCCTTGGTCAGTACCTTTATCCAATCCGAGTCGAGCGCGCAAGTCGAGCACGCGTGCAACTGCTACATTTAAGTCGTGTTCCGTAATGAGTCCTTTATGATAGGCTTTCTTCAGTCCGGGACGATATTCATCTCTCAACGACATATCGCAACCAGCCCTCAATGCCAAGGCGGCTCCCTCTTCCAGATTAGGTACATATTTATGATGTGTATAAAGTTTGTCAATAGCCGAACCGTCAGAGATAACCACCCCTTCAAAGCCCCACTCCTTACGCAATACATCAGTAAGCAGCATGGAGTTGGCACAGCAAGGTATACCGTTCAAGGCATTATAGGCTCCCATGATAGATTTAACATATCCGCGCACCACCGCATCCCTGAATGCTGGGAAATAATACTCGCGCAATGACACTTCATCAACGATAGCCGAACCACCCAACCGGCGATTCTCCTCATTGTTGGCCACAAAGTGTTTAGCTGTAGCTACGGTTTTTAAATAGTAGGGATCATCACCCTGCATACCTTTAATAAATGAGACACCCATATCCGATGTAAGCAGCGGGTCTTCACTGAAACATTCAGTAGTACGCCCCCAACGCGGATCGCGCGCAATGTTAAGAGTAGGAGAAAAGAAGGTAAGTCCATAATGGCGATCGCTATAGCCATGTTCACGCACGTCTTGATGATGCTTGGCGCGCGCCTCATCACCTATTGCTATGCCAATGCGATGAATCAACTCCGCATCCCATGTAGAGCCCATGCCGATAGGCTTGGGAAACACCGTGGCCTTACCGGCACGAGCTACTCCATGTAAACACTCGCTCCACCAATCATACTTAGCCAATCCCTCTTGCGGAACTCCGGGGTATCTGGCACAAAGCAAATCAATTTTTTGTTCGACCGATAAACTTTGTAGTTTCTGTTGCACACCCTCCCGATGTGGTTGCGCCCACAAAGGTAGTGTGAGACACCCTACAGACAGTACAACCATTTTTTTGAAGAAATTTCTCATAATATTACTTTTGTTATTGATGTTTCTTTCAATGACAAAAGTAGCGCTTAGCCGGCAGAATAGCAGTGAAGCATCAAACAACCAACACTACAGAAAACACACCGCCGTAAACATAGGATACAAAAAAATGGAATTATAATACATCACTTGAGAAAACAATCCCTCCAAAAAGAATCTACATCCACATAGCCTCCCAACGACTTTGTGGCATAATTGAAGATAGCGAATTTGCTGCCCATAAACATTTGGGTATGATCAAACTTCATTTGGCAAGGGCAGCCTATCCGCTTCCACGTTTTGTTGTCGTAGCTATAGTAGAAAGTCGCTTCATCCTTTCCTTTCGTGAAGTCACCGTCGATACGCAGATAGACCACATCGTTCAAGCATTCCACACGTTCTTTCTCTTCCGTCTTCACTTCCGTCACCCGTTTGTCCTTATCTGCTAGGCTGACCGACTGAAACGACATCACCAATGACTTCTTTCCCGCTTTCTTCTCCACAGCAAGCACACCCGACAATCCGTTGAAAGCGCTGAATCCCGCCACATCGCCATCCGCCATTTTCGATACATCCATCGCCACCACTCCACTACACCGGGGACCGCTCATACGCTGAGTCAGAGTATTGGGCGCCAAAAACAGGTTTTCCACTACCCTCCCCGTTTTCAGTCGCATGAATCCCGGACGTTCGGTCAACGACCAACAATCATCCATCGGATTATGGTTCCACTGCCAATAGAGCGACAAATTGGAGGCGGAAAAATCATCACTTCCCATGATTCCTCCTTTGCAAGCATCGGGATAAGTGGTCAGAGTCATTTTCTCAGGCACACGACCGTCGGCATCGCCCAGCATAGGCCAGCCATCCTCCCAACGGCAAGGCATCAGCGTGGGCACACGTCCTATGCCGCCCCGGTCTTGAAAGATGAAGCCATACCAGTCGCCTTGCGGAGAATCCACGATGCAACCCTGCCCTACACCACCATAGCCTTGGAATTCCGTTTCAAGAATCACCTTCTTTTCGTAAGGCCCGGTTATCCGGTCGGCACGGTAGCACACTTCACGACGAAGCCGCCCCGGTATGCCCCAATCCATAGAAATCATCATCAGATAATACTTTCCGTTATATTTAAAAGCCTGGCTTCCTTCGAGCAATCCCTGTTCATCGGCATCACGTTCAAATATCTTCATATCTATACCTCCCGGTGCCACATCACTGAGGTCGCTCTTAAGCTGACGCAACTGCCCGGTTCCGTAAAACAGATAAACTTTCCCGTCATCGTCAAAAAACAAGGAAGCATCATGATGGTGGGGCGGACGCGAAACCAGCTTCCACTCTCCCGCCGGATCCTTGGTTGTATAAATGTAGCCACGATGTGGTTCGTCATTAGGTGAGAACCATACATAGAACTGTCCCTTATGATAGCGGATGCTCGAAGCCCACTGACCACGCCCATACACAGTTCCCTCTTTCAGGTCATAACGAGGCAAGTCGGTCAACTTCTGAAACACATAACTAATGGTTTCCCAATGCACCAAATCCTTGGAACGCATCACCGGGCAACCGGGCATCAGATGCATAGTAGTACTAACCAAGTAATAATAGTCGCCCACACGAATCATCGAAGGGTCGGGCACATCGGCATTAATCACCGGATTGCTAAAAATTTCCCGTTGCTGCGCCACTGTTCCTAAAGAAACGGACATCAGACCTAATAATAATATTGTTTTCTTGAAGTTCATGGATCTGTATGTCTTTAAAGTTAATATTTCAGGTTGTCATGCATCTGTAGTGCCAGTTCAGGAGCATAGTCCCTCTCAAATAGGTAGTGTCCGCCTGCTTCGGTTGTCACATCGTATTCATATACCTTATATAATACGGGAAGCTGGAGTGCTCTCAGTTTATTCGATTTCAAAGGAGCAGGCACTTCGGCAGGCGCATAAAGCATATTGGGACAAGCGCCTTCTGCAGGTTTCAGTCCCTCGCCCTTCAGAGGCACACAGCTACGTATGCGAAGCACACCGCCTATGCGTGAGCAAATCTCGGCGCGAAACAATTGTGCCCCACTCCATTCCATATCCACGACAAAACCACCTCGTGCCACCAATCCGCTGATTCTTCCTTCCCGCCACTCCTTGGGCAAAGCAGGCAGCAGATGCACGGCTCCATCGTGGCTCTGAAGCAACATTTCCGACACTCCGGCTGTATAACCGAAGTTTCCGTCTATCTGGAAAGGCGGATGCGCATCGAACAGGTTCGGATACGTACGGCCATCGGGATGTTCCTTCTGCTTTCCATCGCCTGGAAGAAGCCGGAGCATATTCCGTATGATGCGATAAGCGTGGTTACCATCAAGCATACGCGCCCAGAAATTAATCTTCCAACCTATACTCCAGCCTGTGGCCTGATCGCCACGCTGGAGCAGCGTGTTCTTGGCGGCAGCAAAAAGTGTGGGCTGCAAATGCGGAGAAATCTGGTTGGAAGGATAAAGCCCGTAGAGATGGGAAATGTGGCGATGCTCGTTCTTGGGGTCATCGGCATCGACCATCCATTCCTGTATCTGGTTGTATTTGCCAATCTGCATCGGCGGCAGTTGGGTACAAGTGGCTTGCAGGGAGTCTTGGTAAGCGGTCGGTTCTCCAAGAATGGTAGCAGCCAGACGTGTGTTGTTAAGGATGTCGAAAGCAATCTGGTTGTCCATGGTGCAACCGGCAGTCAGGGTAGAGGCTGTGTATCCATGCTCGGGGCTGACGCTCGGCACAGTAACCAGCCAACCATACTTGGGGTGTTTCACCAAGTGGCTCATCATGAAGTCGGCCGCGCCTTTCATCACCGGATAGTACTTACGCAAGAACGCTTGGTCGCCCGTATAGAGGTAGTGCTGCCAGAGATGTTGGCAAAGCCATGCGCCGCCGTTGGGCCACATCCCCCAGGTTGCGCCATCGACTGGACCGGCAATACGCCAAAGGTCGGTGTTGTGGTGAGCCACCCAACCCTTGGCACCATAAAGAGTGCGGGCCGTCTCGTGCCCGGTGACACTGAGGTCTTCGAGCATGGAGAAGAGAGGTTCATGGCATTCGGAGAGGTTGGTTACCTCAGCCGGCCAATAGTTCATTTCGGTATTGATGTTGATGGTGTACTTGCTGTCCCAAGGTGCGTGAAGGCTACGGCACCAGATACCTTGCAGATTAGCAGGCTGACCACCTGGCTGCGAGGAGCAGATGAGCAGGTAGCGTCCGTACTGGTAGAGCAAGGCCATCAGGTTGCGATCATCGACACGGTTGAAGTCGGCCACGCGCTGATTAGTGGGAGCCAATGAAGCGATGGTAGCAGGCAAATCGAGCTTCACACGATTGAACTGGGTCTGATAGGCTTTTGAATGTGCTTCGAGTGCCTTGGGATAAGGCTGCTTTAAAGCGGTTTTCAAATAAGCGGCGGCGCGGCGGGAAGCATTTCCGCTCACATCCTTGTAGTTGACAAAGTTGGTGGCTGCCGAGAGGTAAACGGTGGCAGTAGTGGCTCCTTGCACACCAAGGCGGTCGGGCTGATTCACCTGTTTGCCATCGTGAACCACCTGCACCTGCCATTCGCCTTTGATGGCCGAAGCAACGCCTTCCTGCTCCATGCCGATGCATTGCATGGTCAGCTTATTGCCCCTCACCTTGACTACGGGATGGAGGAGAGCAGACCCATCAGCCTCTTTCGGGGTGTCGTAACCCAAACTGAACAGCAAAGCCCCCTTGCGGTTGGCTTCGAGACGGACAATAATGACCTGGTCGGTCATTGACGAGAAGGCGGTACGGGTATAAGTCACGCCGTCCACCTCGTAACAGGTGGTGGCAGTGGCATCTTCGATGTCAAGTTCACGATAATAGTTGGTAGCCTTCTCGTGGCCCGGCTGTAAAATGAGCAAGCTGCCCATGTTGAGGTAGCTCATGCCGTGAGGTCCCGAAAAGAAATTCGGATTGATCAGTTTCTGCGCCTCCATAGTCTTATCCTCGAAGATGAGACGACGTGCCTCGTCAAGCACAGTTTTGGCTTTCGGGCTGTTGTTGTGATGGGGTCCGCCTGCCCAGAAGGTTTCTTCGTTAATCTGCAATTCTTCACGTCCGGCACCGCCATAGACCATGGCGCCAAGGCGTGAATTGCCGATAGGCAAAGCCTCCTCCCAATGTTGCGCGGGACGGTTGTACCAAAGTTTCAGACGAGTGACGTCGTACTTGTTGACCAAAGGCTTGACACCTTGCAGCTTCAACGCTGTTTCGGCAAAGCGCGAACCCATCATGCGGTAGCCTTGTGCAGTGTAGTGAAGAAAGTCTTTTGCCGCCGGACAATAATCCGACTTCACCACATGAGCCGTCGGAATCACTTCGGGCAGACGGTTGATGAGAAGATTGTGGGAAGCACAAATGCCGCGTTCGGTGCGGTTGACCACTTCACCGACAATCAAAGGGACATCCACGGCCTTCAGACCGAGGTCGGCAAGTATATGACCATAGACTTCTTTCACCTGTCCGAGCCAACGGGGATCACCCGAATTCGACTCGCCTTGGAGCATCAGGACGCCTTTGATGACACCCTCTTTCTGCGCCTTGCGTGCCAAGGCAATAAGTCGTCCGTAGGGGTCGTTGTCGTATTCGGTAGCCATCTTCTTCAACCAATCGGGTTGCGAAGCGATATGTCCCTTACAGTTTGCCTTGTCGAATATCTCGATGCGGCAGCCACCGATGGCGACATTGATGACACCCACACGCACCTGCTTGGGCAGGTTGTCCACCATCATGCGACCAAAGTAATCGCAAGGGGTCAAGCCCGTATAGGGGCGGCAGAGCGGAGGAGTCGCCGTGCGCCACTCGCCCATCTTCCAGCCTTTTTCGGCATTGTCAACCGCGTTCATCACCATAAAGCGGGGATTGACTCCATGCTGGTCGATTTCCTCCACCTTGGCACTGCCTTCCATATTGCTCTGCCCGAAAGCCAGATAGATGTGGAAGTCTTTGTCCTGTGCGTTCACCATACCGGTGAACACTAAGAACGAAAAGAGAAAAGGAATAAAATGTTTCATGTTGTCTGATGTTTATCCTATTTATTTACGAAAGTTAGAGGTCGATAGTCATTTCTCGAACTCCCACCAATCCAGCAGGAAGAGGTTCTTCTTCTGTTGTTTGCAACCACGGAAAACGAGGTAGAGGTCGTGTACGCCACTCACCTTTTCCACCTTTGTTTCAAACGTCTGGTAAGCGGTCTTCGTATTGTCAATGCTGAGCCTGCCAATCAACTGTCCTCCTTCGTTATCGAGGCGAATCTCAATCTCGCCGCCATAGAGGTGGCAAGATGCCGATGCTTTGAACGTTGAAGCACCTTCGACAAAATCGACACTGCGCAGACGGATGTATTCACCGTCATCGATGTTGCGCACAAAGAGGCTGTTGTGCCGGCTGCAAGGGTTGTTGTTACCTGTTTTCAGACCGAAGCCCCAAGCCATGGTTTCCGCTTCCACACGACAATAGGGATTGAAGTTCGCCACCGGACGTAGGGTACATTCGTGAAAGTAGGGAAGTTCCTGAATGGTGCCATCGGCATTGTAGGTTATCTCGGCAAGAGAAATGGAGCGTCGTTCGGCGTGCAGGTCGGTTTCCAGCCGGTAGAGGTCATAATTCTGACCGAAGCAATAAGAACGGCCTTTGTAGTCGATGATGCCGGGATGGTTACCCCGAGTGCGTTCCGTATGACCCATGATGTGACCTTTGTACTCCCACGGCCCGGTCGGGTTCTTGCTCATGGCATAGCCTATCCCTTCGGGACAACAGGTGGAAGCAAACGCCAAGTAGTAGTAATCGCCACGGCGATAGAACCACGGGCCCTCCTGGTAGTCCTCGATAGGCGGCATCTTCACGATGTCGCCCGAATAAGAGACCATGTCTTCGTTGAGTTTCACCATATAAAGGTTGGGATTGCCCCAATACATATAAGCCTGTCCGTCGTTGTCCACATACACCGTGGGGTCGATGTCGTCCCAATGTTCGCGCTGCCACACCAACGGCTTGCCGATGGGGTCTTTGTAGGGTCCCATGGGCGAATCTGCCACCAGCACACCGATGCCATGACCATGAATGGGACAATACATATACCATTTGCCGTTACGGTGAACCACTTGGATAGCCCATGCCCCGTTGTTGCCTTGGTACCATTCAAAGTCACGGAGCGAGGCCACGACTCCACGGTCCTGCCAGTTCACCATGTCGGTCGAAATATAAAGCAGCCAGTTCTTCATCAGGAAGCCTTGGGCATTGTCCTCATCGTGTGAAGTGAAAAGATAAACAGTATCGTTGACTACCACTGGGGCCGGGTCGGCGGTATAGCTGGTCTGGATAATCGGCATATTAATTTCCGCCTTTGCTTGATAAGCATAGTTGTCCGAAGTCTGGGTTAGGTTTCCGCAAGCGGTGCAGATGCCCATCAACAGGGCAGCTTTCATTGTATGTTTCATAAGGAGTTATAAGTTATGAATTATGAGTTATCAACTATCACTTTCTAAAGAGATTCGGCACGAACTCCTTGAAGCAACGCCGCCAAGTGAGCCACTCGTGGTGGGTACCTTGCGATTCATAGAAATCCACGTGGATGCCGAGGGCTTTCAGTTCGTCCACCATCTTCCCTGTGCCGAAGTTCTCTTCCGTTCCACAGCCCATGAACATATACTTCATCTGCTTGTTATACTTCGCCGCATCGTTAAACACACCGTCGAAACAGGTCTTCACGTCCACGCCGAAGAGGGCACCACTGAAAGTGCCGAGATAGGCGAACTTGTCAAGATTGGACAGCACGGTGTTAAAGGTCTGGCGCCCGCCCCAAGAAAGCCCTGCCATAGCGCGATTTTCGCGGTCGGTCTTTGTGCGGAAGATACTGTCTATCATGGGAATGAGGTCTTTAATGATGACGTCGTAGAAGGTGGCGCCGTAACGTGCATGGACTTCTGCCATCGTCTCGCCCTCGCGCAGGATAAAGGGAGCTTCCACATCGCCGCTCTCCATCACCACAATCATCGGTTCACACTTTCCGGCGGCTATCAGGTTGTCCATGATGTGCTGCATGTGCCCTTGCGTGCTCCAACCCGTTTCGTCCTCACCCATGCCGTGTTGCAGGTAGAGCACGGGATAGCGTTTCTTACCGGACGTTTCATACTCCGCAGGCGTATAGACCATGACGCGGCGGAACTCCTTTTGCGAATCCGAATAGTAGGAACAAGAACGCACCTGCCCTTTCGGCGTACCTATTTGGGGACGGTAGTAGTCGCCCTCCTCACCCTCGGGAACCTCGATACCCGAAGCCATGCGGCAGCATCCGTAAAAGGTTTCGCTCGAAGGGTCGATGACGCTCATGCCGTCCACGATAAGGAAATAGTAGTGGAAGCCTGCGACCAGCGGGTCGGTCACGGCAGTCCAGAATCCCCGCGCGTCTTTCTCCATGTCATACTTCTTGCCGCAAATGTCCACCTGCATTCTGCCGCAAGCCGGGGCATGGACGCAGAAGTGGGCACGACGTTCGGCATCGAGTTTTGGGAAATCGTAACCAGGGATATTGGTGGGAGCAGTTGACAATTGAGGATTGACAATTGACAATAGAGAATAATACTGCTCCTTGTCCATCAGTTGCCACCAGTCGAAGGTGAAGAGTTCCGTTCCTTTGAAACCTTGAGGTACCAAGTAGAGGTCGTGTACACCGCTGACGGGTTTTACATCGCGGGTCTCTATGGTGATGAAGCGTTCCCAACCACCGGTAGGAGGAACGACAGCTTCGGCTATCTTCTCGCCCCTGAGGCTGTCAATGCGCAGTTCAAGCTTACCACCATAGAGGGCACTTGCCACCGATGCCCGAAATGCCGCCGGTTGTCTGTCGCCGAAATCTACATTGCGTACCTTCACGTAGTCGCCCGTATGGAGGTCGGAGAGATAGACGTTGTCGTGCCCGTAAGGCTGGCTCTTGATGCCGCGGCTGTAGGCGATGACCTCCGCCTGCACCTTGCGGTAGGGGTTGAACGTGCCGATGGGCTTCACTCCCTCCTGCGTGGGAAGGATGGTGGGAAAACTGCCATCGGCGTTGTACTTGAATTCCTCGATTGCCACGCTACGCCCGAATCCTCCGCCTTGGGGCAGTTTGCCGGTGTGGTAGCAAAAGTAAGAGTGCCCTTTATAGTCGGCAACGCCCGCATGGTTGGTAAACGAACCGGTATCGGAGAGAGGCATGATGATACCTTTGTAGGTCCACGGACCTGTGGGCGAGTCGCTCTCGCTGTAGGCGATGTGCTCAGGCACTCCGCCGGCGGCGTAAATCAGTTGGTACTTCGTGCCCGCTTTGCGAACCCACGGACCCTCAGTGTAGCAGTCCTTGTACTTCTTGTCCTTCACGCGTTGGTCGGGGTTGGGTGCGCCAAAGCCGGCTTCGGTCATCTCCATGAGTTTCACCTCACCCTTCACGCTGACCATGTCATCGTTCAGCTTGCAGTAGTAGATGCGCGGGTTACCCCAGTAGAGGTAGGCTTGCCCGTCGTCGTCGATAAAGACGGTAGGGTCGATGTGATCCCACTTGCCGTCTTCATAGAGCGGCTTACCGATGGCATCTTTCCAAGGGCCGATGGGCGAATCGGCAACGGCAACACCGATAGCCATGCCACCGCTCAACTTGGAGTGCAGGCAGACATACCAATAGAACTTGCCGTTGCGCTCCACCACCTGTGCCGCCCAGGCGCGGTCGTCGCCCCATGCAAAGGTGCCGATGGACATCTGCGGGCCGTGGTCACGCCAATTCACCATGTCGGTGGAAGTATAGAGCCGCCATTCGTTCATCCAGAAGAAGTCGGCACCATCGGCATCGTTGCCGGTATAGAGATAGAACGTATCGTTATGCACCATCGGTGCGGGATCGGTGGTGAACCACGTCTGCACGACGGGATTCTGTGCCTCGGCGGTTGCGGGTACCAGCATGGCAGCGGTGCCCGCGACCAACGAAGCAAGACAGATAGTAGAAAATGTCTTCATGATATTCCTTTAAATTTATAATGTTATCAAATATTATTTTCTTCTCCAAAGGAACGACATTTACCACTATCTGCCTAATCGAGATGTAACAGGATGTTTCCTTTATAATACATATTTTGCAGATTATCTGCTTTTGTACGGAATACCCCACTTTAATTCCCCAACTCCCGTACTCGTTTTTTGCCGATAACGAGATATACACATCATGGTCGGTAAAAAGAAATACAGTACCCTGATAAACAAACGGTGCAGAATCAGGAGAATACCAAGTTTATACAACAGGGTTTTGTGCCAGCAATACAGAATAGTTCATTAACAAGGCAAGTCCTGCCATCGCCTTAATTCGCGTCTTCATTATTTTCATTTTATTGTTTTACCCACTAGTGTCCCATTAAAACTGGGACACTAGTGATATTAGATACCAAATAAGTATTTATTGATAACTGAATGACACGGCATTCTTCTCACCTGAATGAGGAACTACAGAAATCTCGTACTTCTCTGAAGAACGGTGCCATTCTTTCTTTTTAATATTCCATCGTTTCAATTGTCCCTCTTCCACGCGGAATTCAACACGTTTTGTTTCGCCTTTCTTCAAGTATACACGTTGATAGCCCACTAATTTTTGTTTCAACCCTTGAGCAGCCCAATCAGGTGACGACAGATAACACTGCACGACTTCTTCACCATCACAGTTTCCTTGGTTGGTTACTTGAGCAGAAACAATAATCAGTTTGCCAGCAGGTATTTTTTTACCGTTTACACGAGGTGTGCCATAGGCAAACTTCGTATAGCTCAATCCAAAGCCAAATGGGTAAAGTACATCTCCCTTAAAGTATTGATAACTACGCCCATTTTTTACGTCATAATCATTTAAAGCCGGTATTTGCCGTTCATTCATATAAAAAGTTATCGGTGTTTTTCCTGATGGGTTCACTTTTCCTTGCAAAATATTACTGATAGCTTTCGACTCCCCTTGTCCGCCTACCCATACGTAAAGCAGGGACTTAGTTCTAGGAACTATTTCAGACAAAGACAACGCCGAACCACCTCCCAACAATAAGATAGTATTAGGATTTGCAGAAGTCACTTCCTTAATCAGTTCCATTTGCGCATCGGTAAGATTGAGGTTTTTACGGTCACGTCCTTCCGATGAATTGTCATCCCTCACAAACAAAATAACAACATCAGAACGTTTGGCCACTGTAGAGGGGGAGTCTTCACCCTCTTTGAAAGGGGGAGTCCAGGCCAGCCTAAGCGGTTTTCTCTTATTCATATCCTCACACACTATCTTCATTTGATAATCTTTGCCCTGCTCAAGCACCACATCAAAAGACACCTTAAATCCTGAATTGCTGGATTTACTCAAAACCACCTTTTTGTCAATGTATACTTTCACCCTTCCAGAAGCAGCCAACGAGAGCAAATAACGTCCCGATTGAGGAACCCGTAAAGTCGAATTCCAACATGCTGAAAGTTTTGCAACTTGCTTTAATGAAGCATCCTCTGACGGAACGAAATCAATTGTCAAATCCTGGCGCGACAAGAATGCATCGCCTTGTACTTTTTCCGAGGCGTAATAATCTGCCGATAAGCCAAGCTTACCATCATAAGCCTGATCATCGGAACGGGACAAGCAATTAGCCGGGATTATTCTCTCTGCACTCCGCTCTCCAATCCAAGTAAGCTCAGCCTTGTTGCCTATATCTTTCTTCAAGCAATCCATCAACGTCAAATTATTGTCCGGATTACCACTATAATCCCCATAGTATACGGTTTTAAAGGCTTCACCTATCAACGCAATCTTCTGTTTTTTACCCTCAGAAAATTTCAGAGGAAGCAATCCTTCGTTTTTCAACAAAACCATAGACTTTTCAGCCGCTTCTAAAGCCAAAGACTGATGCGCATCACATTCTACAACAGAATAAGGAATTTGGCAATAAGGATTCTTTGCTACAGTGCCTTTATCCAATCCCAATCTAGCACGTAGATTTAATACTCTCGCAGCAGCTATGTTCAGATCTTTTTCGGTTATAAGACCCTTTTCATAAGCCTTTTTTAGCCCCTCACGGTATTCGTCACGCAATGACATGTCGCAACCGGCTTTTAAAGCTTTTGCTGCTGCTTCTTCTTTTGTTGAGACATATTTATGATGCGTATAAAGTTTATCTATGGCCGAACCATCTGATATAACCACTCCGTCAAAGCCCCATTCATCACGCAAAACATCAGTAAGCAAAAAGCTGTTCGTACAACAAGGCACTCCGTTCAGCGCATTATAAGCACCCATTATTGAAGTAACCTTCCCTTTTTCAACAGCCTCGCGGAAAGCAGGGAAATAATATTCACGCAACGAAACTTCATCCACTGTAGCTGATCCATCTATACGGCGGTTCTCCTCATTGTTCGCAACAAAATGTTTGGCAGTTGCCACCGCTTTTAAATAGTAGGGATCATCTCCCTGCAGTCCTTTAACAAAAGCCACTCCCATATCAGAAACCAACATTGGGTCTTCACCGAAACATTCGGTCGTACGTCCCCAACGTGGGTCACGTGCAATATTTAAAGTAGGTGAGAAAAAGGTCAATCCAAAATGCCGACCGGAATATCCTTTTTCACTAACCACACGATGATGTTTGGCACGCGCTTCATCCGATATGGCAATTGCAATGCGGTGTACTAGTGATTTATCCCAAGTAGCTCCCATTCCGATCGGCTTAGGGAATACGGTTGCTTTCCCAGCCCGCGCCACGCCATGCAGGCATTCGCTCCACCAGTCATACCTCATTAGCCCCATTTTGTCCAATCCCGGATACCTTGCACAGAGCAAATCAATTTTTTCAGGAATAGTCAATTGAGAAGCAATTTTATCTGCACTCTTTACATTCTGTGCGCTTATCTGAACCGTAAACAATCCAACCGCAAGCAATAGCCATGTTTTCAATTTATTTTTCATTGTCTTATTATGTAATGGTAAAATACTCGTGTTATCACCGAAAAAACAACCTTATACAACTAATATAGGTAATATCATTATTTTACTTTACAGGGCTGATGCGATGCAAGCCTGCGCCATGCTGATTAATTTCCTGCGTGAAGTGGCCTTTAAACACACCAATATCTTTATGCCTCCACAAGTCGCGAACCTTCACCTTTCCGTGAAGTCCAATTTGCTTTAAATCAACACTCATATCTGCTTTATCCTTTAATTTCAACGCTTTTTTACTGGTCATAACACCCATTTGCGCAGTCGTCCGACTGTCTGTTACCATGCCCGTAACCGAGAATGTTTCATAACCTTTAGGCAAGTCAAAGATAATAGTGGATTCAGCAGCAGTACCAATCCCTTCAACTCTTTTTCCACGGATAGTAATCGGCCGGTTATTGGCTGTCCGGTTAAGACGGGGTTCTCCCGATCCGGCTGTTGCACTACTCCATTTCAAATCGATAAGCTTCAAATCGCCATCAGGACCATGAAGTACCGGATCTACCCAAGCCACACGATCATAAGCAAAGCCATCACCTACCCCTGTAACAAAAAGAATCAATTGCTTAGCCCCTTTTATAGAGATGTTAATTTTCTGTGAACGATTATTCTTATTCATAATCGGACCTATGTATGTCGCATTCTTTTTATCAATGTCATCCCCCTTACTTTGAGCATTAAAGAGTGCCACATATTTATCCTCGCTTCCGGGAATATCAGCAGCCCACACAATCAAATTTCCATCATTCGATACTTGCCGATTGTTTGTACTCTCCTGATTCACTTTTAAGACTTCAGGATTAGTAAGCATCTGTTTGGTAAAATCGTCAAGTTTAGTCATGTCTCCTCCAAAAATGAGAGGTGAGCGAGCAATAGACCATAAACTCATAAGTGTATATTGCTCATTTTGGGTAAAATGTGTCGGACGATTAAAATCAATAATACCGATGGGAAGCATATCTGCATCGGGGAAATGCCCTGCTCCGCGATAGGGTGTCCACGCATCCAAACGTTCAAACATAGCCAAAAGCAATACCCATCTATCCCAAAAGTCATCAGTTATACGCCATTGATTCGCATGTTTCATTACATGATTTCCTGCAGCAACAGGAGTCGCTCCAGGCGAAAGACTTAGTACAATCGGACGACCGGTTTCATTGATAGCTTTACGGATTGCTTCTATTTCCGCTTTCTGTATATCATCATATGGGCGAGATATATCATCTACTTTTATAAAATCTACGCCCCAATCAGCATACATTTGTATGATTGAATTATAATAAGCCTGCCCTTCAGGTTTAGTCGCATCTACACCATACATATCAGGATTCCAACGGCAGACGGAACTTGTAATAGCAATATCTCGTGCCTTAACATTTGTGCCCAGTACAGGTGTATTTTTCTCTACGGCTTGTTTGGGGATACCACGCATAATATGAATCCCGAATTTGAGCCCTTTGGAATGTACATAATCTGCCAACGGTTTAAACCCCTTACCGCTAGCTGCTGACGGAAATTTCTTCAGTCCTGGAGTTAAACGACCATACTCATCCATTGTTAGTTTAGCATTACGTTTGTAATGATGACCTTTCGATTCTGGTTCATACCATTGGATATCGACAGTAAGATATTTATACCCACTAGGTAATAAATGAACAGCCATGGCATCAGCCTGTTCTTTTATTTGTTTTTCAGTAACAGTAGTACCAAATATATCCCAACTGTTCCAACCGAGTACCGGAGTAGGAGCATATTGCCAAAACTTAGGGGTTGTTTGGGCATTAATAGCACTTAGTACCGCCAAAAGACCAAGAACAAATGCTAATACAAATATTCTTCTCATATTATTTTATGTAATTTAACAAACTAATTAAATAGATTTTCTTGTTCATTTTTTAATGGTCGACTCTCAAGTTCAACTACATACTCTTTATCAACCCCTTCTACTTTAATGTGTACAGAAACCTTTCCTGCATTTCTAGTAGATTGTACAATGGCCAACATATTGCCAAAATAAGTCTTCAACGTGTTGCCTACAAATGATTCACGACGCAAGTCACCGCTATCCATTCCCAAGAACTTCCCTTCTCCTTTCACCGTAACAGTCACTTTCCGGTCATCAGTTTGTACGCGATTTCCATTTTTATCGAGTAAATGAATGGCGATATGGGAAAGATCTTGTCCGTCGGCTTTCAGTTCGGTCCGGTCAGCAGTGATGACCGCCGCTTCTGTTTTTCCGGAAGTCACCAATTGGTAACTTGCTACTTGTTTATCTCCATTGTAAGCTTTTGCTTCTAATTTTCCAGAACCGTAGGGTAAATACCATACAATGGTATTATTGGTAAAATCGGCAGTCTTGTGTATTCCCATTGACTTGCCATTACGGAAAAGTTCCACGCGTTCACAATTAGTAGTCGTCCTGACCTCCATAACCATTCCATTGTATTTTCCAGGAAAATTCCAATGTGATGCCAATGGTGGCCATTGCCATAAATCTCTACCATGATTTATATCTAAAGCCTGATCCAACACGGCTATATGAACCATAGGTTTCTCATTCCACATAGCACGATGGTAAGCGGCACGCGGCTTTTCGAACATACAAACATCGAATAATCCATTAGGCCATCCTCTACTAGGCCATCCTGATTCACCAAGATAATCAACTCCCGGCCAAATAAAACCACCAAGCACAAAATCATTTTCAGCAACAATCTGCCAAGGATTTAATGGGGTATAACTGCGAAGGTTCCCTTCTTCACCACGATAATAAGGCAACTCCTCTGAAACAAGGCAAATACGTTCTGGCAATTTCTTTTTGTCGGACAGCATACGCGCTTCGAGATAATTATAGCCAATTACATCGGGTACACTAGCGAATTCTTCTCTATGTCTGTACTGAGCTGCCAATGTAACAGGACGTGTAGGTTCCAACTTGTGAACAAAATCCCGCAACATCGTTGCTCGTTCTATTCCCTCATCGTCTTTTCTACCAGCTTCACCCACTTCATTACCAATACTCCACAATATGACACTAGGATGATTACGGTCACGCAATATCATATTGGCCATATCGGTCTGCCACCATTTATCGAAATGACGCTTATAATATCCCCCTTTCCACTTATCAAAAGCTTCATCTATTACAAGGAATCCCATACGATCACACATATCCAGAAACTCTGCGGAAGGCTGGTTATGGGAACATCGAATAGCATTACAACCATATTCTTTCAAAATTTCCAAACGACGTTCGTATGAACGATCCGGTACAGCAACTCCTAGACATCCGGCACATTGATGCAGACAAACCCCTTTCAGTTTATGATGCCTTCCATTGAGAAAGAAGCCTTTATCTTTATCAAAACGAATGGTACGGATACCCATAGGCGTAGTATACACATCACTGACACGATTGTTTATTTTAACAGTGGTTTCCATAACGTACATTACCGGATTATCCAAACTCCAAAGACGGGGTGATTTTACTGTGATTAATTGGTCAACGTCTGCCATAGACCGACCTTTTACCGTTACTTTTCCAACACCACTTCGAGCAACTTCTTTTCCGGTATCATCAATTAGTCGCTGCGTAACGGTGATACGCTGTTCTTTCTCCGAATGGTTGACCACAGAAGTGACTATTTTTACATCAGCATTTGTATCAGTTACTTTAGGAGTAGTAATGTACGTCCCGTAAGTATCCACATGCACAGGATTTACGACAGTCAGCCAAGCATGCCGATAAATACCGGCTCCTGCATACCAGCGTGGACGTCCTCCGGTAGTATTAACCCTGACAGCTATAATATTCTTTTCACCTATTTTAAGATATGGCGTAAGATCATATTCAATACTACAGAATCCATAAGGTCTATGCCCCAAATGTTTTCCATTGATATAAACATCACTCTGTTGAAAAATGCCATCAAAAAGAATATAAACAGTTTTTCCTTTATAAGATTGAGGAATGGAGAACGATTTACGATACCATCCAATACCATCGGGAAAGTAACCTGCCGACCCAATACCCTCCTTATCGTATTTCTGCTTAATATTCCAATCGTGAGGCAATTGCACAGATTCCCAAGTGGCATCGTTGTAATCATAATTAACATATTCCGAATTATCGGTCAAGGAAAATTTCCAGTCGAAATCAAAATTCATTTTGATTCGGTCGGATGCGCTGCCTTCAAACGCACATAACCCCATGAATAGCACAAAAAAAACGCTTTTGATTACACTCATAGTGTTAGTAGGATAAGTAACTTGTAACATATAGTATCTTTTATATTATAAAATGAGATCCAATCACTTTCGTACATTTAGTTATTGGCCGCTAATATCGGTAAAAATAATTTTATATGTCTTAACGACGCCTCTATAATCAAATTTCACGATGCCAACTCTTTCTGTCGCCCGAGGCTGATTAATCGCAATTTTCACATCCGGACTACTTGCAGTGGCCGATACTGTCGGTTCTTTATTATCATTAAGAGACTTCTTGACAGTTACCTCATACTGATCATATCCCAAGATGCCGTTTTCGTTGGTAGACCTTACCGGGAATCGAGGTAAATCAATTGATTTGCCGTCAACAGAGATTTGCACTGAAGGCACCACCGGACGAGTAATCTTATTCTTGTCCGAGCTGAAGCCAAGCCCCTCAAAATCAAAAAGAGCCTCCTTGCCTTCACTCTCAGCCACCAAAAAGATGGCATGTTTTTTATCTAAACGATCGACTACACTAGAAACATCAGCAGAAAACTCGGTGAGGGTTCGTGCAGAGCCTGCCGGAACTGATATTTGCCCGATTTTTCTACCTTTCCACACATTATTGTCCCAAGGACCATCCACCCAAATATTAATCCTGAATGCTTTACTTGTTTTGGGAGTCAAAAATAGATTAATCTTAGTGTTATTTCCGGGTTTAGTTCCCTCAAAAGCTTTCAATCCATTCTTATTTCGGCTGAGCCCTCCGAACCCAAAGTATTTATAGCCGATTATGTGGCCATTTTTCACATTATTGATGGCCATGTGGTTGTCCCAAATATCCCATGAATCCTGCATCGCACGGATATCAGAGAGGTAACAAGCATAGCCGGCAGAATAATACTGGTAAGGCGCAAGTCCATAGATATGAAAGCCTTCTGATGTAACCTCCGCACCTGTATATTCGTCTCCGTTACTACTTTTCGCTGTCCACTCATTATCTTTACGATAAGGGTCATAAGCTCTTATTACAACTTTTCCCCCTTTTGCTACTGATTTTTTGTCACATTCTATCTTAATGGGAGCTACAACCGATTGACGGGCAAATCCATTTCCTCTAGGAGGACGATGATAGAATACATACCATTGACCGTTAATCTGCTCGATACTACCATGCGTATTATGAGCTGCATTCGTTGTATGCAACGCTGTGCCATCTTCATTTAGTTCCGGTGCCCTGGAATCAACTAAGACACCTCCACTTTTCCATGGTCCCAAAGGGCTGTCCCCAAAAGCATAACGCAACGTAGAATTGGAACTGCCCAACCCATAGTCAGGCCCTGAATATCCGCTGTAGATCAATACATATTTATTTCCAACCTTTCGGATAGAAGAAGCTTCGAAAAAGTTGAAAGACTTAAGGTCCTCACCCGGATAAATATATGGGAACTGTGTCGTTCCAGCATCTTTGAGCACACCATATTTATGGCTAGCAGGTATTAAAGACCTGATAATTTTCTTTCCTGGCTTTAGAGAATACATGGTGTTCTGATCTAATTCGGCAGCCGATGATTTCTGAAATCCCCAGAATCCATAAGCGCGGAATCCAAATTTATAATCAGGGTCTTTAGGGTCTGTTATATTCTCTATATAAACAGAGGGGTCAAAGCCCATTATGCTTCCTTGGATTGTACTCCTACCATCCGCTTTTAAATTAATGGGAGTAAAGGGGCCATCCGGACGATTTCCTTTCGCAACCATAGCCTCCCTTCGCTTACCGCGGCTATGTGGATACAAATAATATTCTTTCGTTCCGTCTTTTTTCTTAATCTCAACCAAATCCGGAGCAAACATTACATCCCACTGTCCATCAACAGCATAAGAAAAGATAGGTCCCTCGTCACGCCAACTTGACAAATCTTCGACAGGTGCCGACCATGCTCTTATGTCCACACCACAATAACTATTGTTCCTCACATCGTGAGAACCTATAATATAAATACGGTATTTGCCCGGTTTATCCGGATCTTCAAAAACACGAGGTTCACCATCAGGCACATGCTCCCACAACGGAAGATAAGGGTTCCCCAATGTTTGGAATACCCGCTTGGGAGAATCTACATGTTTATCTTTTTGCGCACCAGAAACGTCCGGTACAACTGTAAAAAAAATAGCCATGATCAATACAAGCCACTTTTTGTTGTTTTTCAAATCAAATATTTTCATCTTTAATGAAGTGTTTTTATTTCGATTATATTTACCAAACTATATTTTATATTTACTAAGAAAATTCATAGATGTTTCTCAACAAACGTAGCTTTCAAATTGTCTGTATTTCATAACTTCGTTTAAAGCTTCGGATTGAAGATGTTCTCCCACTTTCTTGTTAAAGGTTATTTTAAATGAATACGCATATTTACACGGTTTTTCTTTGGGAAAGACTTCAGTACCCTTTGGAGACGCTACCGAATTGATATTACCAACCATTTTTCTGGATGAATGGCAAGAGAAGAATAACAAAGAGAGGAAAACAAGACTAAGGGATCTCATGTTGACAAATATTTAATTGTATTATTTTAAGTTTGCACCATAAAAATAAAAAGCTCCATAACTCCAATTTGGCTTTGGTGTACCGGGAAAATTGGGACGATCCATTGTCAGGAGTACATAACGATAGGGATATCCTTCAGGTAGAGGTACAAGACTTGCCCATACACGTTTAGCTGGATTAGGCCAATGAGGTTGAAGATCGAGATTGAGTTCACCCAGCTCCTTCAGATCAGGATATGAATGGCAGCGCAACTGACCTAAACCACCCATGAACGCATATATTTTACCACCTATTTTTTGCATAGAAGTTCCTGTTGAATTCATTTTGATAGGTTCAGCTACCGGGGTGAAGACGCCATCCCAGGTGTCACTTTCAAAAGTTCCTGAAACAATACCTTTACGGAATACACTGGTCAGCAAACGCCATTTCCCAACTTCAGCATCAAAAAAGATACAAGGATCCTCATTATGGTGTTTCACATGGGTACTTTCTATCTTACGAGCTTTCATCACAGAGAATCCACGACGTGGATCACGCTTTGAAGTTCCTACAACAAGCCCCGTTTCCGAACGACCATCCCGATTATATGTACCACCAAAGTCACAGGCATAAGCACACCATTCCTTAGTTTGACGGTTATAAAAGACATGAGAAGCGTAGTCATTGCGTAACAGTCCATCACCATGATCATACATAATCATACCCTCAAAACGAATATCAAAAACAGAAGGGTCTACACTCAAAACTCCTTGAGCAGATTGAAAAATATCAATACCACGACAAGAAAATGTAAACCACAAACGGTTATCATCCATATAAGGACTGAGATCCTCGTTAGAAATAAGTCGTATGTCCGCTTGTCCAATACCCGGCGAAAGATAGGAACGAGCACCATCAAGTACTACACGCCCCTTAAGGTTAGAGACAATGTTAAAAGTAGACTGGCCACAATCAGTAATACGCCGAAAATCAATCGTCTTACTAAAATTTTTCTTTACCGATACATAACCAATATAAGAGGTTTCTCCATGTTGTTCAATAAAAGCACCGAGTGAATGGCCATATAATTGTATACGGAGTTTGAAAGGTCCGTTAGGAATCGAATTTGCGTATTGTTCTTCACGGACAACCTTAGCATCTTGATAAATACGCAAATAGATACCTTCACGAACAGAAGAACGGCGAACAAGGAGCTGTACTCTGTCCTGCAACCCCAATCGAGCAAGCTCAAAGCCTACCTCAACACTATCAACATTCTGCTGGGCACCATCAGGACATTCTATACGATTAATATCTAATTCGTAAGTAGCAAACGGGTTGACTGCTCCTACATAGAAACTAACATTATTGGCCATTTGCTCACCACCAGCTCTCTTGGATCGGGAATCAAGCACCAACTGTCCTTTATCAATAACTGGTTTGAATCGTTTGTCACATTCTGCTTTATCTGCTCCTGAAGATGAAGGAAGAAAGGCCGGGTGCATCGATTCAAAAGAAACAATCTGAGCAGGCACAAATTCTGTAAGCTTGATATTATTGGAAAATATAAAACGACGTACTGCAAGTCTATGAAATTCCAAATCAAGCGGATGTACATTATCAAATGTAGCCTTGGCAGCTATCGGTTGGGTAGCTGTTGGCAATACTTTTACCTGGGCATAACAGATATGACATAAGAAAAATGCCAAACAGAGTGTAAAAAGATATCTCATTATGATTTTATGAATAATAAAAGAAGTAATAAAAAATCAATTATCTATCGGAGTGAATTTAAAATTTTTAAAAGTAGCTTCCCCCTCACCACAAACAAAAATTCCCGGCAAGATGCTCATAAATCCCCCCAAAGTATTGCTATCAAATCCAGAAACCTCCATACCCCAGATATCCCTTTTCCAAGTCTTCCCATCAAAGCTATAACTACCCGAAATAGAATTGCGGTCATTTTTCAGTCTGAGCCACACACGGCGAGTAGCTTGATGAGAACCCCGCCCACTAATACCTCCGCGTCGGTAAGAGTATCTTTTTTTCTGACTGATACCGGCACCTGCCATGTGTTGATTATTATACCAAACAACCAAGCCTGCAATAGCCTTTTCACTCAGTTCAATCTCCGTCTCCAATTCATAAGAATGACAACCTGCTACAAAAAGTAAGGGCGAAGAATTGTGCGGACGGTCTCCCTTTGCCTTAATCGTAATTGTATTATCCTGATTCGTGAAACGATTAAAGTCTAAATCCTGATAAAAACGCCATTCCTTACCAACTCTGAATTGAGACAAATATTTATACATATTATAATCCTTTAGAGGAGTTTGAGCCAGTTGCTTCATTTTTCTATCCAAAGAACCTTTGTCCTTTTTAAGAGTAAGCCATCCGTCAGGTCTCATCTCCAAAGGTTCAATCATAGTTTGACGACCTAAATTGACATAATCCTTTTCATAAGCATGATAAACAATATACCACTCACCTTGAGGCGTGTCTATCAAAGATCCATGTCCTTTATTCCACCACTTCTCCTCATATTTGTAAGTATGTACCACAGGATTGTAAGGAGAATTTTCCCAAGGCCCATTTATGGACTTAGAACGAGCCAATACCGACATATGAGCTGTTGGAGGCCCTAAAGTACCACCTTCTGCACACATCAGATAAAAATAATCACCGATTCGCCTTACTTTTGGAGCTTCCAGTCCGAATCCGGTTACAATCCAATCTTCAGGAAAAGTCCAACCATCATAAACTTTTTCAATAGGACCATCCGTTGCCAGACCATCGTCCGTTAGTTTGACACGATGCCCACCACTGAGGAAAAGATAACGTTTGCCATCCTCACCTACGGCATGTCCAGGATCAATATGCTTGACATTCAAGTTGATAGGTTCGCTCCACGGTCCTGCAGGTGAATCTGCCCATACTACGTAGTTTCCCCCACTAGGTCGTCCAGACACTGTAAAATAAATATAATATTTGTCACCATGTTTAGTTATATCCGGTGCCCAAACAGAACCAAGCCGTTCCTTAAGCACATAACTGATAGGAGTCCAATTTACCAAATCAGTCGAATGAAGTACCGTCAATCCCGGCAAGTAATCAAACGACGAGTGAGTCATGTAATAGTTCTTCCCATCGCGCATGATGGAAGGATCCGCATAGTCACCCCGAAGGATGGGTATCAATTTGTTGTCCATTCGTTCGACAGACAAAAAGGAGTTGCCCCCTACAGCGGACACAACCACTGCAGAAAGCAACAAACATAATACAACAATCAATCTATCTCGCATCGCAATAATATTTAAAATTCAATGATAAAGAGTATTAATTTTGAAGAATAATGCCACCCATGGGCTGAATAACAACTTTCGCTTTTCCATCCTCATCAACTTTAAGTGATTTGAGTATTGAAGAAAAATAGGTTTCATCCGTAAGTTAACAACTAAAATTGTTTACTAGGTTTACCCATATAGCTATAATGGCTATTATCAGGATTGACGACTATCTTTTCAAGCACCAATTCGGGATCAATCATATATATTTTAATGGTATGCATACCCGCTTTGCAATTCCCCAACATTTCATCTACCCAACGCATTCCATCAAGCGTATCCGAACGTCTTCTTTTACCATGTGCCGCTAAAGCTAGTTGTTTATTCACAGGAGGCAATGGCTTCAGATACTTGGAACGCGCAATGTTTTCAGGGGTGTACTCTTTAAATATATTATTCATTCCCTTGCGCATATCTAATATATGTGGTTCCTCATTATCTACAGAGACCGCCATTCTTAAACCACGAGCAGGATTGATATCCTGAGTCGGCAATATTCCAAGAACTACTGTCAGATTGCCATCCTCAGGCAAATAAATATCATATTCCATGCGTGGAGCATCAGCAATCTTTGCACTAGGAGCAGTAACGGGATCAATAAGCATACACCCTTCTTCACGACCAAGATCTGGAGCAAAAGTCCACTGTGCGTTTTTACCTGAATAAATGCGGTTGTATTGATAAGCAGGAATAGAAAATTCTCCTGCTCCACCAAAGTAGTGACTTTCTACTGTGGGAATGGCAAATTTCTTAGCACTTACTTTAACGACAACTTCGTCTTGTCCCGCTGAAAGCGTCACCTCCCCATAATGATTTCCCAATGTAAGCTGTTTCCAGTCCACAGAAACGATCAAGCGTGTTTCCTTCTCAACATTCCCCTCATTTTGGCTAACTTTAATCCAGGGCTTGTTAACTTTGGCTGTGAAAACAAAACTTCCAATACCTCTATTATAGACATCTATATAATAATTATTGTCTTCGAGCACATCAAAAGTAGGTAAGGAAAGTGCGGAAACAAATTTAGGCCATGAACGATCACTTCCCTCGACAGCCACCCCCATCGCAGGAGCAGAAAGAGGAGTAACAGACTTAAACGGAGGTAGTTCGTTTGCTTTAGGCATAGGCCAACTAACATAGCCAATATGTTTATCACTCATCATATTGAACCATTTGCCATTAGACATACACTTATTGTAATAATCACTAAGTTTCTTGTCCAGTTCAAAAAGTGCACCTGCTCTATCCGCAAAATCATTGGCTGCTACGCGTCCCTGTTTGGCATAAAGATTATTTTTACCTGCCGCAATATACATTTCAGCGACTCCTGCTGACGCTTTAGTGGGATAAAGCACCAACTGATAATAGGCATCTTTAAGTTCAGGCGACAACTTATATTCAAGATTTTCAGCCTTAGTGACAACCTCATGCCACAATTTAAGCATGCGATCCGACTCATGATAATTAATATGACTAAAGATTTCCGGATTTTGAACTTCTGCTTTACGCAACAAGTTGTATTTCGAATATTTAGACACGATATCCGCTATTTCCACCGCATACTCATCACCGAAGATCTGTCTCGCCCATTCTACTGTATACTCATTCACATCTTTCGGCAAAATTGCATCTGGATCCCAAGCATAGCGCATGATAAAATCTATAGGATATTCCTTGGGTTTCAAATCACCCACATTGATAATCCAAATCTGATCAATTCCCGTCTGATAAGCCAAATTAAGTTGTTCACGCAGTTTTGGCACAGTAGTCGTATTGACCCATCTGTCATTGGCGGGACCACCATTCATATCAATGTGATAGTATAATCCTAATCCGCCTTTACGTTTCTTTTCATTTATGGGCCCTGTACGACGAATTTGCCCCCAGTTATTGTCACAGAACAATAGGGTCACATCATCAGGCACAGTAAAGCCAGCGTCATAATAACGTTGTACTTCAGTAAAGATAGCCCAAAGTTGTGGAATTTCAGCAGGATTTTTCCCATAAACCTCCGATATAATTTTACGTTGCCCCTTAATAACATCTTTAAGTGTACGGATATTCTCGTCATCATTACCTTTGCCCATAGGTGAATCGCCATCACCGCGCATACCTATAGTAATAAGATTATCAAAATTCTTATTGCGCTCCAATCCCTCTCTAAAAAACTTGTCAATATTTTCTTTATTATTGATATAATCCCAAGGTCCTATCTGCTTGCGCCGTTTAGTATACTCCTTATGCGCACGCATCATGGGTTCATGATGTGATGTTCCCATAACTATACCATATTCATCAGCCAATACCGGACTCATAGGATCATCTTCATTGAAAGCGTTCCCCCACATGGCGGGCCATAGATAATTGGCCTTCAAACGTAAAAGAAGCTCAAACATGTGAACATACAATTTCGAATTGACGCCGCCGAATTTTTCACGCCCCCAACCAGCAAACGAAGGATGTTCATCATTAATAAAGATACCACGATATTTTACCTTAGGCGAATCTTGAACGTATTTTCCAGCTTTCACATAAATATTTTTATGCTGTTTAGCAGGAACGTCAGCCCAATAATACCAAGGTGATACACCTATTTTCTCCGAAATATCATAGATGCCGAAGATTGTTCCACGCTTGTCACTACCAGCAACAACCAAATAATCATCCACTGTTTGGATTAGGAATGATTCCCATTTTCCTTTGACTGAAGAGACATCTATTTTTTTATCGGCAATAAGCCGATCTATGATTTTACTTTTTCCAATCGTACCGACAATTATCCCACACTGTCCAATGGAAACCGTTTCTTTAAGTTTGGTAACAACTCCAGAGACCTTTCGTATATCTTGCGTCAAATCGGTTGCTGCACGCTTTACACCTTTCCAATCAGACGGATCAACATATATGTCTGAAGATTTCTTATTTTCCACTATAGTAAACACATTCCCCACTCTTTCGTAGATAACATACGAAGGAAGTAAATTGTAACCATTTCCGGCGCATAAATTACTAGAAAGGGTCAGACATATTATAGCAAAAAGAATAATTGATTTTAGTTTAATTATCATCTCTATTTATCCGATTATTGATTCAACAAAACAAATCTTATTATATTATTTTACGACCTTTTTTGAGGAAGACTTTTTAATTGCTAACTTATTGTCAATATTTCACAAGACTTATCTCATTACATTATCACTTATTTAAGGTAACATCCAAGTCCACAGATTTTTCTTTCCATATGTCAATGACAACATTAATAATAGCACAGATTCCTCCACTTTTTTTTGAGGATTGGACAGATTGACAGTGAGACCGCCATAATTTTTATACGATTTTACCAGCAAATAAAGTTTTCCGCCCGTACTGCCCCGCTGAGTGTTTTGTCCACCAAAGTAACACCCACCATTTTACCTTTACTTAAATCTAAGACTTCCTGTGCCTGCACAATACATACACTTATCACAGCGATCACTGCAGCTAATAAAATCTTTTTCATAATACCTTTTTTAATGATTAATAATTCGTTTGTTGCAAGCAAATATAGAAGTTTTAAAACAACCACTTATTTCCTTATGTATCTAAAACTGTTAAATTTGTAACCAGAGGTATTTTTTAAAAAGCGAAACATTTTTAATATAAAATGTAACATTAACTACACGGTCCATTATATATGAATCATCGAATAAGAGGGTTAATTATAAGATATGTGCTATTTCAGCTCAAGTTCGATATAAGATTTCCATATATTCATATACATTTACCATCTATTTGTCTTGAATACTACACCTTCCCATCTATTTTTGATCATTCTCTAATATTATTCTGATAGCGATTCGAGGAATAATCATATATGACGTTAAGACATTCTTAACTAAAGAAGGGATAATACTTAATGAGCAAATATCAAGTTTCTTTAGCTTTTGCTAAATGGAATCGTGAATGCACCAATATATGGTTCAAATAATTTATGCAAAGTTGATTGTACCACTATTGTTTTTTTGATTGCAAAAGGAAAATATCGACGAAATTAATTTTCATACTGATCGAGTTAAGATTTCTTGAACATATTTTTTTTCCAGTCCTTCTACCTCTATCTCGACTCGAATAGTACCCGGTTTGCGCGTAGCTTGCACAGTAACCAAAGCACGGCCAAAATAGCTCTGCACATTGTCTTTGAAAAAAGTATTTTCGGCACGCAATTCACCACTATCTAAAGCAACCAACCTTCCTTCACCACTTACATGTACCTTGATATGACGATTGTCTGTTTGTACTTGCACCCCTTTATCATCTATTAAAGTGAGAGAAAGGTGTACAAGATCTTGTCCGTCTGCCTTTATTTCTCTACGGTCAGCCTCCACCTTGAGATTTGCTAGTTTACCAGCACTTAGTATCTCATAATTAGCGACCTCCTTACCTTGATTAAATCCTTTAGCCTCAAGCTTACCAGGGTTATAGGGCAGATTCCATACTATAGTGTTATTAGTATAGTTGTCAGTACGTTCACGCCCCATCAATTTACCGTTCATATAGAGTTCTACTTCCTCACAATTAGTAGTAGTCAGTACTTCCATCACGAGACCGCGATAACGTTCCGGAAAGTTCCAATGCGCAGCAATATTAGGCCATTGCCAAAGATCACGACCATGATCAATATCAAGCGAGGGATCTTTCACTGCTATACGCACCATCGGCTCTGGATTCCACATGGCACGATGATAAGCAGCACGTGGTTTTTCGAACATACATACGTCAAAAAGCCCATTAGGCCATCCTTTACTTGGCCATCCAGCTTCACCTAAATAATCTACTCCAGGCCATATAAAGCCACCGGCAATGAAGTCATGAGCTGCAATTACACTCCAAGGGTTAATGGGAGTATAGCTCCGTAAATTACCTTCAGCACCACTATAATAAGGTAATTCTTCGGAAATAAGGAAGCAACGTTCAGGGTGCTTTTTGTGATCACTTATAGCACGAGCCTCAAGATAATTATAACCAATCACATCAGTCACACCGGAGAACTTATCTTGATGATTATTTTGTGCGGCAAGCATCACTTGACGAGTTGGCTCCATTTTATGCACAAAATCTTGCAGCATAGTAGCACGTTTCACACCTTCGTCACTCTTGCTCCATGCCTCAATTAATTCATTTCCAATACTCCAAAGAATAACACTAGGGTGATTACGATCACGCAGTAACATATTACCTAAGTCACTTTGCCACCACTCATCAAAAAAGCGAGTATAATAGCTATTGCCACTCTTCCATTTATCAAAGGCCTCATCAATTACTAAAAATCCCATACGATCACAAAGGTCCAAAAATTCTGTTGAAGGTTGGTTATGCGACATACGTAAAGCATTCACGCCATATTCCTTTAGAATTTCCAAACGACGTTCATAAGAGCGAAAAGGTACAGCCACCCCCATAGCTCCAGCATCGTGATGGAGACACATTCCTTGCAATTTTACTTGCTCTCCATTTAATAAAAAGCCACGGTTAGGATCAAACTTAGCAGTACGAACACCAAAAGTAGTGTTGTAAACATCCACCGTACGTCCTCCAACCTTGACAACAGTTTCTAAGACATAAAGTACAGGGCTATTAGGGCTCCAAAGTTGAGGCTGAAAAATATTTATATCCTGTTTCACATCTGTTTTACCACCTGCGGCAAGATTTAGCTTTTCACTTTTACATTTAGCTATACATTGACCTTTCGAATCTCTCACCTGTTGTAGCAGACTGATAGTCTGTTCCTTAGTGGTACTATTCTTTAAGGTAGTTACAACTGACACCTCAGCTTCAGCTGTACTCACTTTAGGGGTGGTAACATAAGTTCCATAAGTTTCTACATGTACGCCATTAGTTACTTCAAGCCAAGCATGTCGATAAATACCTGCACCAGCATACCAACGTGGGCGACCTCCTGTGGTATTGACACGTACAGCCATGAAATTTTCTTCACCTTGCGGCTTAAGGTAAGGTGTTAGGTCATAGACAATACTACAAAAGCCATAAGGACGATGCCCCAAATGATGACCGTTAATGTAAACATCGCTCTGCATAAAAATACCATCGAATACGATGCGCACCTGCTTACCTCTACTATTGGCAGGTAAACTAAAACTTTTCTGATACCAACCAATACCTTCAGGCAAATAAGCAGCAGCACCGCCCCATTTCTTATCAAACTCTTGGCGGATATTCCAATCATGAGGAAGTTGCACCTCAACACATTCACCCTTGACAAAAGGTTTTGTTATATGCCGTTCACTATCCGTAAGCGAAAATGTCCAATCGAAATCAAAGTTTAGCTGCTGCCTTGCCTCTTTTTGAGCTAAGAGATTAGCTGCAAAGCTAAACAACAAAGCAAATAGTAATGTAATCTGTTTTTTCATTTTATTATTAATATTTTATTTGATTTGTCTCTTCAACGGTGATTCATTCATAAACAAATATGAAGGCTGATAGCCACCACAATCTACAACAATTTTTTCAAATACAATGCCGGGATCAAGCGGTTTAACAGTTAATGTATGTATCCCATCAACTTGAGGCATCAAATTGAACGTTACTTTCTTTTCTACCACTCGCCGCCCTACAGTGGGATAGAAGATGCTGTAGATATTTTCTTTTTTCTCATTAAGATTATGATTAAAATTAATTTCTTTGGCTTCACTACCATCCATTGCTACCATATAACGATGCCCTTCAGGGCGGGCAAATGCTAAAGTACTCTTTACTATCACGTGTACCTTAACTTGTTTCACATCAGTGGGCAACTTCATCCTATAGGTAAGCGATGTACCATCAGTTTTGGACAAACGTGGCATCAGAGTGATACCACTCAATGTACGCCCCATGTAAGGAATAATAGTCCACTTAGCATCCTCTGTTTCTTGCTTGGTAAAGAAGTGCTCAGCCTCAATAGACACTACCCCATCTCGTTCACAAAAGATATATCCCCCTTCTTGCTCGATTTTATCTTCCATAATACGATAGATTTCAGGCAAAGTATCCGCAGGAAAGTTATCGTTCCACGTTTTATATCCGATGTGTTTTTGGCTCATCATATGTTTCCATTTGCCACCACTCATCACATTATTGTAATCATAAGCCAAATCTGCATCCCGCTTAAATGTCTGTTCCACACGGTCAGCCCAATAATTACATTCGGGATTTCCCACTTTATAAAGTTTATGGTTCATTGCTTGTGAATAATACATATCATAAAGATTAGCCATGGCTTGCACAGGAAAAAGAATGATCTGCTTGTATGCATCTTTATATTCGGATGCTAATGTATTGTATTGTCGCAAGGCTTCTGCTTCAAGACAAATATACTCGTCACGTACTTGCTTCCATTCTCCAGTCTCAAGGTTGTAAGTTTTAGCATCAAGCATTTCGCCCGTTACCCGACCGTTATATTTAGAGTAAAGGTTGAGAATACGAGCAGCCTCATCGGCTTGAACTTCGCCAAAAAGTTGAGTACAGAAAGCACGTGGATGCTTAAGAAGTGATTCCGCCGTATAATGCATTGGATTCCAAGCCATATCCATAAAGAGACTAATGGGATATTCCATAGGTTTAAGATCACCCACATTGAGTACCCAAAGCTTATCTACACCATACTCATAAGTGAGACTAAGTTGTTCCCACATATTTTGAATAGGGGTAACATTAAGCCACTTCGAGTTACGAGGTGTGCCCACGTAATCTACATGGTAATACATCCCCCATCCGCCCGGATGTTTACGCTCCTCGGCATTTGGCAAACGCCGCACGTTACCCCAGTTATCATCAGCAAGAAGCATGATTACATCATCAGGCACACGAAGCCCTTTATCATAATAATCTTGCACCTCTTTATAAAGTGCCCATACTTGGGGAGTCTCTTTAGCTGGGCGTCCTGTTTCATCAGCAATAATACTGCGTTGATTTTTGATGATACGTTCTAATAATTTAATGTCCGCATCCTCACTCATGGGACCGTCACCATCACCACGCATACCAATAGTGACCACATCTTCAGTACCTTTCATACGCCGGATACCTTCGGCAAAGAATTTATCGATCACCTTCTGATTGGTGGCATAGTTCCATTCACCATACTCTTTACGATGGCGGCTCCACTCCTGATGGTTACGAGCCATAGGTTCATGATGAGAGGTACTCACCACTACCCCCATCTCATCGGCCACCTTACTATTCAAAGGATCATCATCATAAAAGGTCCAACACCACATAGCAGGCCAAAGAAAATTACCACGCAAACGAAGAATAAGTTCACATACCTTACTATAAAACTCATGGCCACCGTAATTAGTACCAAAAGCATGCTTTACCCAGTTGGTAAGGCAAGGAGCCTCATCATTAAGAAAAAGACCACGATATTTCACTGCAGGTTCACCAGCTGTATAATTACCACGTTCAATGGCAAGATTTTGTTGACGTACCACGGGGACATCGGCCCACCAATACCAAGGTGAAACTCCAATTTGCTCACTAAGTTCATAAGTACCATATATGGCACCCCGACGATCACTACCTACTACAACCAAAACTTCATCAACATTAGCGAAAGGCCGATTGACAGTAGTAATAAGATACTGCTCACTTTTCCCCTTTAATATAGAAACATCAAGCTTCTGATCTTTTATGAGTTGGCGAATATAACGACTCTGCAGACTACCTATCAAGACAAAACGACTGACACGGGGAGTAGCAAGCACTTCCGCCCTAGTGCCTCCCACACGACGAAAGTCCTCAGCTAAGTTCTCTACAGCGATGCTGATACCACGCTCATCGGTAACATCCATCAAAATAGGGGTTGGTTTACCATTTTGCATCAATGTGAAGCTATTTTTATCGAGCTGGTCGCTCGTTATCCCTTTATGGTCAATAGCCAATGCTGGCAACACCAAAGTTGCCAACAAAGCTACGACCCCTATGATATATTTGCGTATCATATATAGATGAGAAGTTTAAGAAGTTTATTTCAAAAAATATAATTTAAATAGTTTCACTTATCTCGTGTCACGGTCGCACAATACGGATGGCATGTAAGCTGCGTGCACCAACCTGTACACCGTTGGCATCAGTAAGGCGCAGGCAAAGAAGTTGGTCGTAAGGAGCATCACTCTTCTTGATATTAACGATTACACTCTTACTTCTCTCACCAGGCTCAAAATTCACGGTCTGCTCAAGATCGTAATCAGTATTAGGACGGGCATCACCTGCCACTGCTTTCAAATTCACACTCATGGCATGAGGAGCGGCATAGCTCAATTGCAAAGTAATAAAGTGTTGTCCGGCAGTATTGGCTTGCGATACGGGTGTATAGAAACTTACCATTATGTCTTCGGACAGAGAGAGTTGCTCACAGCGCCCTACAGTAGTGGGCGGATAAACAGCAAATGCACCACGGTCGCAATTCAAGGTTCCACTGCCTTTAGCTGGGCTTCCCTCTTGCAAAGTGAAGTCACCATTATCAGGATTGGTAAAGAGCGGATCTTCATAAAGGCCATGCGCTTCACCTACTCTATCGAAGAAATACTGTGCCGTACGCTTAGCATTACCCAATTTAACACAATTATCACCATTGTTTTTAGTCACCCAAAACATGTTGTTCTCAAATTTATGAGGACCACACTCTTGAGCAATATCGGTAAACTCCATGCTATAAGAATTGCACTGAACAGAAATATTATTACGAAAATCATTACGCCATGCCTTAGATATATAGAAACCTGAATTACATTTGTAGGCTACGTTGTTCACCCAGCGAGCATCTTCAGTATAGCCAGTCTCATAACGAGCAGTTTCGTAACCCACATTCTTAATGTTATAACAGATATTCTCTTGAATAAGATTGCGTACGCAACGTGATTCGTTGAACACAAAGGCATCGCTGTCGTGTCCCACATTACGCAAAACAATGTTGTCACTACCATTACGGTCAAACCAAACAAAAGGCTTACCTTTGGTAGATGTGTTGAAAGCAATCAGATTGTCAGCATACTCCATTTCATCACCTAAAGTGATGTTGGTGGTATATGAGGAACCTTCGCCAGCCCATCCGCGTGCTTTACCTTTGAAGGTATCAAAGGTGTTATCGCAAATCAAGTTATTTTTCGAGATACGTCCCATACTTACACCATCACCATAGATATCTTTGAAAAAGTTGTTGCAAATCACATTATCGGAAGCGTTATAAAGACGAATCAATGAGATACCATTGTTCACAATCTGATCATTCCCAATATCTTCAAAATGATTATCGAATACCACACAATGGTTGGCTTCTTTCATTTCAAATGTGAATCCAGCATAATAATAACTTTTGAAAGTGAAACCTTCAACCCAAATATAGCTACGCTGATTGAGATTAAACACCGGAGTACCATCTTTAGTAAATTCTATACCCGGATGCTTAATAATTACTTCATCAGCTTTTGAAGCAGGTTTGAATACAATCATAGCCTTCTCGGTACCTGAGTTGGCAGGAATAACATTCTCTTCTACATAAATGCCCCCCATCACCAATACAGTATCCCCGGCCTGCACTTTCGAAGCTGCCATGCTAATGGTCTTGAAAGGAGCCTCTTTAGAGCCGTCGCCTTCAGTCTCAACATCGGCCCTTACATAATAACAATGCTGATAACTCTTATCTACGGCTGCTTGTATTAAGGTAAGCTGAGTACGATCACGACCATTGGTGGCGGTGAGGTAAACGATTTGCTCGCGTTCGGTGCCCGTAGTGTTTTCATTACAGGTAATCACTATCTGTTCGAAACCATTCTTACCGACTTCACCTCCATTACTCACGGAGAATCTTTTCACAATGTCACCTTCACTGGCAGCTTCTAGTGTCCAAGCGGTTTGATTCCACTCCATGAGGGCTATTACATCTCCTCCAGCGCGAGTCACTGCAATCTCTTCTTGCATGAAAGCAACTTTCTTGTCGCTCATTCGCACCACCTCGTCATCAGAGCACGAAGTATAGAGCAATGTCACGAGCGAGATCATCAAACAAAGTATATATTTTTTTTTCATACGATCTTTTTCTTGGTATTATTACTGAAATTAATTTGTCTTTCCGGCCAATCCATTGTATACACCTCCATAGATAACCTGCCGGTTGAAGTCTTTATCCCACAAGCCAAGTGTACCTACCACAGCGTGCAGGGTGATACCCGCACGTTGAACAGCGGGAATCAGTTCAAAGTATTTATTCAATACATAGTTGTAGTAACGCGATAAAGCAATCTGCTGCTCGAAGTTCACTTTACTTTCGCTGACTTCAATACCATTCGCTTGCACTACAGTGATATTGAGGTCGCTGATACGGATAAGTTTGCCAGTAGCAGCCAATTTGGTGAGGGTAGCAGCCACTGCCTCTTCATTACGCTTCTGCTGATTGGCATCAAGTGAATATTCAAGGTGCATCTGGGTGCCAATACCATCAATCTTAGTAATGCCATCGGCTTCCCACTTAGTCATCATCTGAAGCAGACGTTCTAATTTGCGACTTCCGGGCTGTTCAAGTCCATACTCATCGACAAAGAGTTGAAGTTTACCAGAACCTTCTTCAGCATATTCGGCATAAGCCGCACGAACTATAGCAACTATATCTTGTACATAGTTTTCACCTAAATAGTCTGGCCAATAGAAGGATGACGCAGCATTAGCCTCATTAGAGGCTGAACGGAGCATACATCCGTCAATGTCACTCATAGGGCAAGAGGCGATGTCCCAACGGGTAATCTTAGTTGCAGCAACTTCCATCATACCTGCAATGTAGGCTTTAAGCTGCTTTAAAAGAATTTCTTTTTTCTCGGCAGGAGTTTTTATAATGGTTTCTCCCTCCTCTACCTGCTTCCAAGTAATATAGATATTATCGACATCAGCAATAGCCTCACCGGAATGTGTTCCGGCAGCAATAGTAAATGTAGTGAGTTTCTTCTGCTCTTCACTAAGATTGGCAGTAGCAAAATCGAGTGCCACACCACCACGATTCCATTTACCACTACTACAACCAAACGAAGACGCATTGCCATATTTAATATCTGGTCCGTCATTAATTCTCATTCGCATACCGTTGCCAAAAAGGCCATTTGTACTAGTCGTCTTAAAGTCCATAACGAATGCTATGCAATCACCAAGGGTAACACCTTCAGGTAAAGTAACGTTAAACACAGGAATAGAATACGCAGCTTTAGAACCCGTGGACGTAGTTCCTATATGTAGTACTTTACCACTCTGACCATCAGGATCATTTGCCACGATGGCTTCACCGCCACCAGTCATTTTAAAACTTGTACCGATCTCTAAATCCTCAAAATCATGAACAAGTACTTTCCCACTCCTCTCATTACCAGGGATAATCACATCAGCAATTAGTGCATTAAGATATTGATAATTCTGTTTCGTGTGTTGACAAAGTGAACCGGCATGCACTAATGTCCCATTATTCATGGCATAGTTCACAATATTCGTAGCAACAGTATAGTCTAAAGCATTGTTCTCATCCATACACTCGGCATGGGCAAAACCAGTGTTAATGCTCACTCCCTGGAAATTGGAACTAAGTATGCTGCTTAAATTAGCATTATCCGAGAGCGTAGCGTAATCGGTAGCCAACGCTAACACAAAGTTGGGGTTGGCAGTAACATCGATGTGATCAGTAAGTAAACCAAAGCTATTGAGGTAATCAGTTTTCGATACATCACCAGGCTTCTCTACATCATAAGCAGAGCTATAATCTTCGAGGTCAGCACAAGCTGCCCAAAGTAGTGGAAATGCCACTATCAGCAGACTTTTTATATTGTAATTTCTCATAACATTTTAGTATTTTTTTCAACAAACAGATTATTTCACCCGCTTCACACTAAAGTATTCTGGCTTTACACCACGATCGCGCACCACAAGCGTATCAGTAGTAATATAGGTACGATTGAGTTCCTTAAACTTCACTTGATAATCAAGGTAGAGAGCATTGCGATCCAAGCCACCGATGCTCTGCTTCTCACCATCCATTACAAACTTACCGCTACCGCTCACTTCGAGGTTATCGGCTCCGGCACTTACACTACACTGATTATTGTCATCGAAGGTGAGTGTGAGTTCATAGTTTACATCTGTACCATCATCTTTCTTAATAGTAAGCGGCAAACGCACCTTCTTGTAGGCTGCTGTGATGACATTCACCACTTCGTCTTTCTCTACATATTCCTGATGGCGAATAGTTTCGGTAGTAGTACCTGTGGCATCAGTGATTTTATCTTTACCACGCCGCACATATACCGCATGCCAAGGATTGACGTAACGCACACAATAGAGAACATAGTTGCGGGGAGCCTTGATCCAATCGCTGGCCACACAGAGGTCAGGATTATCCACACCAGCTAAACCACTCAAAATGGAATCGGCTCCCTGCACACCGGTCATGCGCAAGGGGATAACATAATTACGTCCAAGTGCTTTTTCATCAGCAAAGTATGCATCCGTAAGCTTCACCTCTACACCGTCGAGTTCAGAACCCGCCGGAAGTACAATCTGATCAGAAGCCAACTGATAATACTCCTTAGGCATAGGTAACACAGGAGTATCATTATCGGCATAAAAAAGGTTGGCGCAAAGACTTTCATCCACCACAAAGTCAATGACACGATTACGATTGTTATTATACGTGCCGCCCATGGTAGCCATAATCTTGAATTTGTGCTGATTATCGAGCGTAAGATCCATGAACTCATCATCCCCTAATTGCAAAGTGCGCACAGGGTATTGGCTACCGAAGTACACCGCCTGGAATTTGTAATCATCGAACTCAATGTCTTGGTTGTCGCACGCAGCCAATGAACCAGCTACGAGTACAATACCGAATATATAATGATTGAATTTCATATTAATTTGCTTTTGTTATTTTGGAAATAATTCTATTACTGATAATCTTACCATCCTTTATTTTGTTTAAGATTGCTGTACTTCAAAGTTTCGCTATACGGTATGGGACCATAGTACATATAATCTTTATAGAGACGTTCTTCCACATCAAATTCCTCTCCGGTAGAGGAGTCATAACCACGAACGGTTTCGTTGAGAGGTGCTTTCCAACGACGTAGATCCCAAAAACGGAATCCCTCGAAGCAGAGCTCGAGACGGCGCTCGTTGCGAATAAGCTGCTGCATCTTTGCCTGATTCCCCTTACACTCTTCAAGGTAAGCATCGTTCTTGATTCCGGCACGGCTACGCAAAGCTTTCATTACATCATAGGCAGAATAGGAATGTCCACCAGTGTTAGTGGGTCCATAAGCCTCATTGGCTGCCTCTGCATAGGCCAAATAGATTTCGGTATAACGCATACGAGGATTATAGTGAATCTTCTTCACTACTCCCGAGGGGTTGTTACTGGCATCTTGACGAGTACGTTTCTTCATATAGTAGCCGGTGCGAGTCGAGGTTTCCTTTACATTGATGCCATCGTCAGTGCCACTCTGCGAACCTGTCATCACAGGTTTATCGGTCACACCGGCTTTACTTCCATTATAAATAATGTATTGTGCAAAACGGGCATCACGTCCTTCATAAGGTTTGCTCTCATCAAAACTTCCCCGATCATCATTAATAGGATAACCACCTTCGGCCATAGGGAAAGCATCAATTAGATTCTGGCTGGGATTCATATAACCCTTACCAAAAAGCGATGGGGGAAAGTGATTACTTTCTTCTGTATTGTTGGTACTCAAACCTTCGCGCCAAATAATCTCAGCCGGGTTTAAGCCTTCGCCTAACTTATCAAGTTCGTCAGTGTTGCCAAACCAATAGAAACCCTTAGCATCAATACCTCCTACTCCTCCGGCATAATCAATCACCTCGGCTGCCGCATCAGCTGCTTCAGCCCAAGTGGCTCCGTTACTGGCATCTACAAAAGCAGGACTGGCAGCAAATAGGGCTACACGTGCACGCAGACCTTTAGCGATAAGTGCATTGAAGAGTTGACGGCCATAGTGTCCCATCACACGATTGTAAGTCTCCTTGCGGTTAGTGTAGGACTGGAAACGCTCGGGTATCTCGCTTTCATTGCTGATATCATTGTATTCCATGGGAAGCATCTGCTCTGCTTTGTCGAGGTCATCATAGATATGTTTTACACAATCATAGAAAGAAGCACGAGGCTGATTAAAATTGGCGTCACTGCCCAAATAGCTGTCATAAAGAGGTATGCCCAGAAGTTCACCATCATTACTAAAACCGGCATGATTGCGCAGTAAGAAATAGGTGTGCAGTGCACGCAGTCCATAAGCCTCGCCTTTGAGACGACAAGCAAAAAGTTTACGCGACTCTTCATCATCAGTCCAATGTACTTCATCCACTTTCTCAAGGAAGAGGTTCACATTCTGTATGGCAGCAAATCCGTCGGTCCAGAGATCTACAGGATTATTACTCGATGTCCATGAACCGGTGGCCATCTTCATGTAACCATTACTCTTCGAATTAGTCACTGCATCATCAGTAGCGTAGTCGGTATCATTATAATATTTGGGGATGATACGATAGGCATTCATTAGTATACGCTGTGCATATTGTGCATCGCTGTTCATCTGCTCAGCATCCTTATAGTTTTCGGGAGCCGGGGTGAAAAGGTCCTCGCAGCCACAACAGAGGCAAAGGACGGCAGATGCCAAAAGTATATTTATCTTTTTCATTGTCATGATATTATTCATTAATAGTTAGAAGGCTGTTTTAAAACCAAGGTTCACAAAACGGGTCTGCGGAGCACTACCTATATTCATCTCCAGATGCTTACGTTCTTTGGCAATGGTAAGCAAGTTAGAACCGCTAACATATACACTCAATCCTTTTACCAGCTTACCATTGAACAAATATTTGGGCAGGTTATAGGTGAGCTGAACCTTAGTAAGGTCAAAACGATTAGTCTTATACATCCAGAAGGTAGAGTTACGAAAGTTATTACTATTGTCGGTAGTGGTGAGGCGTGGATAAGTAGCTGTAGACGCAGTCTCGGGAGTCCACCTGCCACGCACAACTTCGCTATATTTACTACTCCCCTTCACCCAATAATAAGAATTATTCTTGTAGCCGATACCTCCTGTGTTACCTGTACCCTCAAGATAGAAAATGAAATCTTTCCACCGTAAAGTAAGGTTCAAACCAAAATAGAAAGGATTTCCAGTATTCCCCAAATCTATCTGATCCTTCGAATCAATTTGTTTATCACCATTAATATCCTTATACTTCAAGTCTCCAGGCTTCACATCACCGAAAGTCTGACGGGCATGGCTGTCAATATCAGCTTGGTCTTTGAAAAAGCCTTCACACACATAAGCAAATGAAGCATCCAATGCCCGACCTGTGCGATATTGATAACTGTCTTCATATACTTCGTCACGACGAAGAGCTTCGCTCCAGGCAATAGTACCTAGCAAACCGAGCTGTGCTTCCACCTGCCCGATTTTCTTATTGAGTTGCAGACTAAGATCGACGCCTTGACGACGGTCATTCTCATAGTTAGTGTAAGAGAGTTGATTGAAGTTGTTGCTAGCAAAGAATGAGGGGTAAATTGTGTTCTTACCTTGTGACAATTTGCCTTCAGTGTCTTGATGGAAATAGTTGGCGTCAAGCACAATTGCATTGTTGAACAACGCAGCCTCCAAACCTACACGAAGCTCTTTTCGCTGAATGAACCCCAAATCCATATTGTCTCCACGGGCAGAAGCCGCCGCATTACCTCCAGCAGTGCCATCGTTCCAAGGATACCAACCGGCATCAGTTCTAAAGTAGCCCTTGTACATATAGTAATCACTGATGTCAATATCTTGATTGAGTACACCATAAGAAGCCGAGAACTTAAGATTGTTCATAAACTCTATATTCTCCTTAAAGAATTTCTCATCGCTCAAGCGCCAGCCCAGCGTAACAGTAGGTGAAAAGGCATTACGATTACCCTCGGGAAGTTTTGCCGAATGAACCACAGCACCCGAAAAATCGAAATAGTAACGGTGCTTATAGTTGTAAGCGGCTTGTATACCAAGATTCACATTGCTCAAACGGTGATAATCACTGCCGTCATGATCTCCATCTGCTGAATTTTGCTGCTGAAATCCCCATCCTAAGAAAGCCGCTTGTACATTGTGGTGGTTAGCAAACGTTCGGTGATAATCGAACTGAGCATTAAACATCATGGTTTGGGTGTAAGATGAACTACCCACAAATTCATTGGTGGATTGATCATCAACCCCATACTTTGTAAGACCGATAATCATATCCTTACCATTCATGTTACTCCATGTAGGCTGATAAACAGCATAATTCAATTTGTAGGCCTCAGAATAAAAGTCGGTATAATCAATGCTGAAAGCCGTCTTAAATGAAAGCCCCTTCACCAACATACCTAAATCAGCTTCGGCTGTAACATCGAAGAGAAATGAACGATTTCGATCTTTAATATAACCTGCCACTTGCGCATCAGCAAAGGTATTGGTAAGATCAGTGGAGGTTCCGCCCAGCATATATTTACCATCGATAAGATGACGATTAGCGTTCACCATTTCTTGCAAAATACTGTTATTGGGGTCAATCATATCCACGGGCAGATAAGGTGAGAACCAGTTAGGGCGAAGTGTAGCTGCCTGCCCCCAAAAATCACCACGACCATCGTAACCGTTTTGAATCTTTACTGCCGCACTAGTCGATGCCTTGAGCCATTTCGTCAGATTCATATCTACATTGGTACGTACACGAAAATCAATAGATTTATCTTTCTTTTGCTCTCCCAGCTTCATCAGGCTGTTATTGTGAGTAAACGAAATGTTCGAATAATAGCGCGCACGCTCATTGCCTCCATGTATTTCTGCTGTCACATCGCTTTTGTTGTACACCTTTTTTAGATATTCATCAGTATAAAAACTCATATCAGGATAACGATAGGGATTAGCCCCGACTGCAGTGTTGTAAATGGTAGAAGCATCATATTGTATTTTCTTACCATCGTTGAGACATGCCTCGTTATAGAGTGTCATGTATTCGGCAGCATTGAGATAAGTAGGATAAGCCTTGGGGATATGAAGGCCCGTATTAGCACGTACATCGATACGTAATGCTCCCTCTTTACCACGTTTTGTAGTAATCAGGATAACACCTTTTGCAGCACGGCTACCATAGAGTGCCACAGCATTGGCTCCTTTGAGTACAGTGATATTCTCGATTTCGGTGGGTTGCACATCATATTGACTACGGGGAACACCGTCAATCAACAGTAGTCCATTTTGTCCCCAAATAGAAGTCCCCTTCATACCAGCCAACTGACTCTGTAGCCCGTCAAGACTACCGGTGAAGTAATTTTTCTCTAACAATTCCTGTACATTATAACTCGCAATACCACCCTGCAGGTCTCTGCTTTCTGCCTTATTAAAGGCCACATTTACCAGTGAGTCGCCTTTTATCTGCGCACTCAGTGTGGTAAGCACCGTTTGTACAATGAGTACGACCGTTACCAAGAGGTAGTTTTTATTTCTATTAATATATTTCATGACAGTTATTAACTTTTAAATGGATTTTACCATCCAGGGTTTTGCTTGAACTCGGGATATATGTTCACATCATCTCTCTTAAAAGGCAACCAGTAGTGTTTTTGCGACAACTTCCGTTCAATCAATGTTGAATAGCGCCAATTTTGGACTTTACCATTATTAATAGGATCAGCATAGCGATCTTCATCGCTCACGCTCATGTCGCGATCGAACTCTACTGCCAGTTTCACATTATATGGGTATTGCAAGAAGAGCATCCAACGACGCAGGTCATTGAAGCGATGTCCCTCAAACGCAAGTTCTACAGCACGTTCGCGTTGCAGTTCACCCATAAATAGATCAACATTTACCAGATATTTATCAGCAATGGGATCCACACCCGCACGTTGACGAATTTTATTCACCGCTTCAAGAGCCGTAAGATCATATCCCGCTACTTTAGCATAGATATCATCATTAGCCATAGCCACAGCTTCGGCATACATCAGATAAACATCGGCCAATCGCATCAAACTTAATACCATAATATTACCACTCAGATAGCCATCCCAATCATTGATCAACAGGGGACAAAACTTTGTCATCATATAACCGGAGCGAATACCCTCGGGATCTTTATAGGTACGATAAGTGCCACCGGTATAAAGACTGGCATATTGTACATCTTCTGCTAAATTGCCTTTAGTATTGAGTGCACACTTAGTGCCATCTACCACAATATCCTTATAGAAACGCGGATCACGATCCTTCCAGGGATAAGTCTTATCAAAACCAGAAGCAATATCATCAAGCGGCAAACCGTTCTTCATACCGAAGTAATCCACATAGTTGGCTGTAGGATAAACCTTTATACCCGATGTAATCAAACATTTAGGACGATAGTCCATGATTTGATTCCAACGGAAACGGCTTGATACCTCTACTAAATTTTCCTGAAAAATGGCCTCTTTCAAGCCGTTGATTTTGTTGTTTTGTTTGTGTGTGTAGAAAAGACTTTCGTACTCATCGAACGAAGCCAGCTCATAACGCCCTGTCTCATCGCATAACTTCAGCGCTTCGGCAAATGCTTCGGCAGCCTGACGACAATACTCCTTATTATAAGTAGCATTTCCGGTAGACTCTTGATTCATCAAAGGACTACCAGCATAGAGTAAGTTCTTACCTAAATACCCCAAAGCCATAATTTTATTAATACGCTGATTGTTGTTTCCCAAGGTCAGTTTTCCTGCAGTGGTCTTATCCCAATCCACAGGTAGCAATGAAGCTGCATGTCGGAAATCAGCTGCAGCTTTATCAGCCGTTTGCTGATAATTCAAACGTCCCATACGGAACTCTGCATCCGATGCTATCACCTCGTCAATGTAAGGTAAACCACCCCAGAACTGCATTAGCATGAAATGAAACCATCCACGAAAAAAATAGAGTTGACCTTCGATAAGGTTTTTCTCTTCTTGGGTAGCATCGGTGAGTTTGTCGAGGTTGGCAATACCGATGTTGGCTTTGCGAATACCATACCATGAGAGCCCCCACAAACGACCTTTATCACCACGAGTACCAGTCTCGGGTTTACCTCCATCTTTCAGCCAGCCATATTCGCACGAATTCCATGCCCAATAGTCACCTTGGTCAATGCGATAAGCAAACGGACGAGTGTCATTTGGAATCCAATATACATCTTCTCCCCAGTTCCAACTGTTGTGGCTGGTATTACCGGTGATGACGGGCACACAGTTGTATAGTTCCTCGGTGAACCCCTGAAAACTACGGAAATTAGTGTAAGCATCAGTGGGATTAATGTCACTGGCCGGTGCCTTATCCAAATAATCAGTGCACGATGTAGTGCTCATTACCCAAAGCGACAAGGCCGATACCAAAGTAATATTTCGTATGTATTTATTCATATCTTATTTTCGTTTAGATTATAAAGTGATATCTATACCCAGATTAAAACGGCGTACGGTGGGATAAGCCCCCATGCTACTACCACCGCTAAAGTTCGACTCACGATCATCGGGCATATCAGTCCAAAGAAGCAGGTTATCACCGTTCAAATAGAGGCGAAGCGACTTTATGCCACACTTCTGTATCTTCTTTCCTTTAAAGAGATAGGCAACCTCTGCATTCTTCAAACGCACGTATGAGCCGTCATAAAGGTAACGTGTGCCATTCTCCTTGATAGGATTGCTCCAACGGGGCATGGGCACCGCACCACCATTCTCTTTACTCCACACATTGTCTTCTACGTAAGCCACATTGCTTTGAGTGTGGAAAGTGGGAAAAGTAACCTCACGTGTCACATTACTAACGCCATAGAACTGTACTGATGCGCTGAAACCTTTCCATTCGAAACCCACGGTAGCACTATAAGTGTTCTGCGGAACGCCACTATACTGATAGGGAGCCTGGTCATCATCATTTATAATACCATCAGCATTAAAGTCAATGATGTTGTACTCACCAGGCAATTTATTACCATTGTAGGATTCGCGCTCAGTACTGCCCAAAATCTCGTCCCAAGTAGTGTAGATACCATTGTTAATGTAGCTGTTGGTCTGCCCAATAGCATAACCGGCGGCCTTACGGTGAGCGTCACGCAACACTGGATCATCGCGGAAGATTACCTCATTCACAGCATGTGTATAGTTGGTGTTAGCCCACAAGCGCATCTTATTGGCAAACATATAGTTAAGGCGGAGTTCCAACTCATATCCATGACTTTTGGTACTTCCTAAATTAGCAGTAGGAGCTGTAGCACCAAAGAAAGAGGGAATAGAACGACTACCTCCACTCACTAATATATCCTTACGTTTATCACTAAAGATATCCACAGAACCGGCTATCAGGCCTTTGAAGAACGAATAATCAATACCGACATTACGTTTTTCCACCGTCTCCCAAGAGATATTCTCATTACCTAATGATGTGATACGATAATATGAATAAGGAGTAGCAGTAGGTATAAGTCCCAGGTATGTGTTACTATTCTGATAGCCCCAAGAATCTTGATAAAGCCAACGTCCACCTACGTTATCATCACCAATGCGTCCCCACGATCCACGCAGCTTCAACATATCGAGAAACTTGAGTCCCTTCATAAACTTCTCTTCACTAATCATCCAACCCAACGAAAATGAAGGGAAAAAAGCAAAACGATTGTTGGGACCAAACTTCTCAGAACCGTTATAAGCACCGTTCACCTCGGCAAAGTAACGTTGAGCATAATTATAAGTAGCACGGAAAGCCCAGTCTTCACGGAAATGATAGAATTCATTACCCTTGGCATATTTTTCACGGCTAAAAAGTGCCATCGCACCTACATCATGTTTACCAAACTGACGACCATAGTTAAGCTGTAACTGATAGTAGAGTTTACGGTAAGTGGACTTAGGATCTACATTACCAGCTTTATTTACCCAGTCGATACCATCCGAGAAGTCAAGTTGTGTACCTCCATCCACCTCATTCTTATAATAAATAACTCCGCTTACGGGATCTACCCACATATTTTGTGGTCCTTCAGTATCCTCAATACCGCGTTTTTCCTCAACAAATGTGTTATCAAAAGAAACAGTTCCCCTTACGCTCAATCCTTTGGTTATCATATCGAGACTCTGGTTAAGGGTGAAGTCTGTGTTAATCTGTGTGTTGGTCTTCTTTTCGATACCTGAAGTAGCCAAGGTGGCAACCGAATTAGGCACATCGTAAGAAGAAGGTTTATAGTAACCCAGCACACCATTACTGTAAATGGGACGCATGGCATCAGGAGCGGTGCGGTAGGCTGACTTCCAATAACTATTATCACTATCAGATGCACCATAAGGAAGCTGTCGCACACCATTCGAGCCAAAAAGGTTTACAGAAAGTGTAGTGGTTTTAGTAAGCGAAAAATCAAGGTTACTACGCGCATTGATACGATTGTAACCATAGCCCGAAGTATAACCACGATTATTCTCAAACTCACGGAACATATCGCCCTCACTAGTAAAATCGACGGCAGCGAAATATTTCACCCACTTTGTACCACCCGACACATTCACACTTGCCTTGTAGCTCATGGCATAATCCTTGAAGAGCACATCAGCCCAATCTACATTAGGATATCGATCCCATTCCGTAGCATTAGCCGGATGACGATATTTATCAATAATACCCATAGGCTTATAGTCACCCCATAATTCAGGGGAAAGCCCCAACTCACGTTCCAGCGTACGATTCTTGATAATAAAAGTATCATAAGCATCATACTTTTCAGGCAATTTTGACACCGTCTTCATAGTAGCATTCGCTTTTATCTGAATATTAGCCTTGCCCTCCTTACCGCGTTTCGTAGTAATAAGAATTACCCCATTGGCACCCTTCACTCCATACACAGCTGTAGCTGATGCATCTTTCAACACCGAAATAGACTCAACAGACGAAATGTCAACAGTGTTCATGGGACGCTCCACGCCATCTACAAGCACCAAAGGATCGCTATTATTCCATGAACTTTGCGCACGGATAATAATTTTAGGGTCTTCAGCGCCAGGCATACCGGTAGAGGTATAGGTGATAACACCTGGCAGGTTACCTGTGAGAGCTTGTCCAAGACTGGTCACACCACCGGCACGCTCCAGGGTTTTCGAGTTAGTTTGTGTGATAGACCCTACCAGACTCTTCTTTTTCTGCTGGCCATAACCTACCACAACAACCTCTTCCAAAGCCTGTGAATCGTCTTCGAGTATCACTTTAATCTTATCTACCTTGTCTGTTATCCGTATTACTTTTTCGCGCATACCGATAAACGAAACTACAAGAGCTTTGGTTTCTTGAGGAAGTGAAAGACGGAAATTACCATCGATATCTGTAATTGCACCTATTGAATGATTGTTTTGTACCACTACATTTGCACCGACAATGGGCTCACCGTTCGTATCCGTAACCACACCTGTGATGGTTCTCTTGCCTTGAGCCATAACTACTGCCGAGAATATCAGCAATAGCATAAGCAAGAATGGAATCTTTCTGAATTTGAATTTGTTATTTCTCATGTACTTCATTAGATTTGTTAAACTAGTATTACCTCATCTTGCCGACCAAATACCATTTCATGCACTATAATAATGCTTTGTGCATTTGTTATTATCTTTTCAATTAAGAATATCAATAAAAACAAATAATGGGTAATCTTAGCTTTCTTTTTTATATTTCTCATCATTATTAAATTAAGACTAATTGATTGGTTTATCTTTCTTATTTTTCCGACGAAAAACAACTACCCCTCAGCTATCATTGAAAATAAATACATGTTCCATAATGTACACTTTTTAAGGTTAATAAATAATCCAACACATTGATCCTATAATATCCTTATAGCAATGCAAAGTTACGTATACTAGTATTTTTATACCTTTTTTTAGATACATATGATTTAAGAAAAGTATTATTCTATATTAATTTTGATACATTTAATGATAATATTGCAACCCCTTCTATTATTTTCATTTCAACAGAAAGAGTATAATCACTTATAATTAGATCAATAGGCATACCCACCATATTAGAATATGGTGCAATAACAAAACCTGAAAATCATATTTAAACAGCACAAAGTTGCACTAGCATCACAAATAAGCACCCTTTCATTGTATTATATGAGCTAATTCTTCATCAGAAGAATCTGAATATGCGCTCATAAATTCTTTAGGCGTCATCTTAAAATATTCATGAAAAGAGTTTGTAAAATAAGAATGTGACTTAAATCCAACCTTATAGGCAACCTCAGATATATTCACCTCATGCTTTGCTAATAAATAAGCAGCTTGTTTCAAACGAATTGATTTTATCAGATTGACCGGAGAGATATTCATACATTCTTTCAGCTTTCTGTTCAAATGCACTCTACTAAGGCCAATATCTCTGCTCAACTCATACACCGTATATTCCGAATTCTCTATATTCTTTTTTATCGCATCCACTACACGCAAAACAAGTTTATCATTATAAGAATCCAAAGTTGTCTCTTCATATTTACACTCTGCGTCCATCTGCAGCCTATTCTTTATAATTTCACGAGTTGATATGGCCTGTGTAATACTCCCCTTCAAAACCTCCAGTGAAACAGGCTTTGTCAGAAATCTATCGGCCCCACTATTCATACACATAGCCATACTTTCCTCATCAGTCAATGAAGTCAGAACGATGACTGGCACACAACTGGTTTTTACATTAGATTTAACCTTCTTACAAAGCTCTATCCCACCAATTTGTGGCATAATTAAATCAGTAATGATTGCGTCCGGAACGTTTTCAAAGATATCTTGTAAGGCCTCTTTTCCATTACTAAAGATTCTTATATTATAAATTCTGGAAAGTTCCATCGAAAGATAATGAAGCAAATCATTATTATTATCAACAATAACAACATTTTTTTTATTAGTAACCACCGAACGCTCTTCGTTATCTTTCAATTGTATATTAATAAATTCAGAGACATTGTCTATCTTTTCTATCTTTGAACGGTGTATCGAATATAAATCCTCCACTGTATCAACAACTTCCATTTCATTTTTACTTAAATGAACATTACCTAATGGAATATCTACAATAAAAGCAACCCCCTTATCGTCAACATTACAAGCTTTAATAAGTCCATGATGCAATTCGGTTATTACTTTAGCCAAATGCAGTCCAATTCCCGACCCTTCCTGCTCATGATGCTCATCAACACGGACAAAACGCTGAAAAATACGTTCCAAATTTTCCTCGCTGATCGTTTGGCCCGTATTATAAATCTTAATTTCTACATATTCTTTGATAATGGAAGGTAATCCTATTCTTTCTTCTTTCTTTTTAGTCTCAACACAAACATCAATAGAGCCATATTCAGGGGTAAACTTAAAAGCATTAGATAATAAGTTAAATATAACCTTATCAAAATTGGCCACATCAATCCATGTCTTTAAATCATTATAAGAAGAGTGAAATGCAAAACTTATATGTTTTTGAGTAGCTAGCCCTTCAAAAGACTTCATTATATCTTGCAGAAAAATAATTAAATCTATTTCATTGAATTTCAAGCTTAATTGTCCATTATCTATTTTTCTCATATCCATGATCTGATTTACTAAACGTAAAATACGTTGCAAATTTCGATACATCAAATTATAGATTTCTTTCTGTTGAGGACGTTGCTCTTTCTCTCTAAACTTATTAAGAGGCGTCATCACTAAAGTTAGGGGAGTACGAATTTCATGTGACAGATTAGTAAACATGCGTAACTTGGCCTCTTTTATCTGCAGTTCTACTAGTTCTGCCTGACGTTTCCGTCTACGCAACCAATACGAATGCAAATATTTAGTAACTAAAGCCAATAAAAATGTGTAAATGATATACGCCCACCAAGAGCGATACCAAGGTGGTAAGACTCTTATTTTTATTGATTTGACTGCAGCCTTATCAAAATCACTACCCTCAATATAAGCCTTTAACTTAAACACATATTCTCCCGGAGGTAATTTACGATAAATGGCCGAACGATAAGCAGAAGGCATATATTGCCATGACTCTTCATAACCTTCCATCTTATATGCATAAACAATTTTATTAGGAGAAGCAAACTCTACAACTGAAAAATCCAAAGAAAATATAACATCGCTATAATTTAAAATAATACGAGTCGCCTGATCAATAGGAGCATCCAAAATTGATGATTCTGAATTAAATTTAATAGTTTCGTTCAAAACTGTCAATCGCGTAAAGAAAGGTTCTAGAACCGGCAATTCATAACTATTTACCCTTCTCGGATTAAACACCGTGAATCCGTTATTTCCTCCAAAATACAATTCTCCATTTTTATCAACAAAAGTTGCACCAAAACGGAATTCATTACTCTGCAATCCATCTTGAGAATAGTAGTTCTTAAATAATCCTGTAGAAGGAGTCAAACAAGATAGCCCATTCAATGTTCCTATCCAAACATCTCCTGCAGGAGTCTTCTGCAATGTTTCTATGACATCACATGGAAGTCCATCACTTCTTGTATAACGTTTTCCCTGCCCATTCTTTACATCATACCTGATTAATCCTCTATTAGTTCCTACCCACAAAGTATCCCCTCGTTGGCAACAAGCATTAATTTGAGTCTTCAGTTCCCTTTTGGGCATGTTGATTTCCTGCATTCTTTTAATTGCATTGTCATAATAATAAAGACCATAAGCTGTTCCCATCCACAGATCTCCGACACCATTCAGATATAAAGTAAACGTCCAAAACGGAGTATCTTCTTCCGTAATAGAAATTATTTCATTTGTTGAAAGAGAAATGGCTTTTACTCCATTACCCAAAGAGCCAACATAAAGAATATCCTGCAATTTATCATAGGCTAAACAACTTAACTTCATATCATGTAACTTCGAATATGGGACTATCTGCTTTTGTCCGGCAGCAAGAGTATATAATCCACCCAAATAAGTAGCAATCCAGATGGTCCCTCTTTTATCTTCAACCATAGCCATAATTGAATTATTAGTCAATTGGCTGTTATGTTTTGAGAAGTTCAAAATTTTATTGTTTCCAGAGATCAAGTATAATCCTCCCCCATCTGATCCCACCCATAATTCCCCATTTTGCGAGCGTAGTATAGAAGTCACACAAACACCACCATTTGCAGAGTCATTATTAGCATACAAGTTAACAGGACGGAATCCATAAGTAGACTTAGGAATCATAAAAAGTCCTCTCATATAAAGCCCAAGCCATAGATTTCCCTGTTTATCGTTCAATAATGCATGGATTTTACTGCTCTTCAACTGACCAAAAGGTGAAATTTCACCCAATGTCCATGTCGGACTATATATTTCTTCTTCTAAAGGGTTAAAAAACAATACACCTTCCCCCTCACTTCCAACCAGCATAAAAGAAGAGTCCGCTATTACATTCCTTCCTACTGTCAGAGATTGAGCCAAAGTTCGAGAGGCTTTTTTCCCTTTCGCCCTACGTATTTTTCCATACTGCTTGTCATATATCAATATGCCATGATTCAAAGTACCAATGATCAGATTACCAGAAAATTCATCCTCACAATACGAAGTTACTACTATAGATGAAGCAAATGGTTTCATCTCATCACTCCATATATCCCTTATAACTTTTAATGACGGTGCATCTAAAAGGACAATCCCTCCCCTTTCTAAAAACACCCACATCTTTTGGGATGAATCAAAATAAATCCCTCTCAAATATTTGGTTGGCAGTAATTCATTAAAATATTGATGTATGGCCCCTTCTTCTTGCATCGTTTTGACATTCAAAGCATAAATTCCACGTCCCGAAGTACTAATCCACAATTTATCCTCATCTTTAGCGAAAGCAATGCCACTAATGCTTAAAGAAGAAGCTTGAACGGCATCCAAAGATTCAAATTTGATTTTACGAAAATCAAAATTCCCCGAATCATACCATTGGAGATTAGTAGTAGTGGCCACCCATATTTTACCTTGATTATCTTCTATCACTGATACTACTTTATTCCCAGCTAGAGACAAAGAATCATTATCATCATGATAAAATGTATCAAACTGTACTCCATCAAAACGAGACAATCCATACGATGTAGAAATCCAGATATATCCTTTACTGTCTTGCATTAAAGATTCAATCTGGCTACAAGATAGTCCCTCTGAAGAAGTAAACAATTGAGGAGATTGTGCCACAAGTGAAACATGACACATCAGTAACAACATTATTGATACAAGTGTATTTTTCATATTATATACTATTAAGATATGCAGCAGCAAAGTAAAAGTTTTAATTTCAATTCATGATACATATATGATACATATTTTATAATATTTGAAACATCCACTACTATGCTACCAGAAACGCATCATTCCTAAAAGGCTTATATGAAAAAAAAAATAATTGATAGATTATACAACAAAAATAAAAATGAACGTTTCAATACATAAACGACACGTATCAAAAAACAAGTTATAAATAATAAAATACATCCATATTTGCAATAGAAATAACGACACTCTTTTATTATATGATTCAATCATGGGAAATGCATTTTTAGACAGAAGAACCTTTTTAAAAAACATCGGCATCATGGGAGGAGGATTACTATTAGCCTCCAGTCCCTGGTTATCAACTTTCGCTGAAGTTGACCACACAATAAACTACAAAGTTCGGTTAGGAATTATAGGTCCCGGATCACGGGGATGTTTCCTTTTAAAATTTATACAGAAAAATCCTAAAGTCGAAATTGTCGGAATTTGTGATATTTATCAAAAGTCTATTGACAATGCCTTAAAGATTGCACCTAAAGCTAAAGTTTACAAAGACTACAGAGCGCTATTAGATAGTAATGAAATTGATGCTGTCATCATTACCACCCCCCTATTTCTGCACAAAGAAATGGTCATTGCAGCGATGGATGCCGGTAAACACGTATTCTGTGAAAAAGCGTTAGCCATGAATGTCAAAGACTGCTGGCAAATGTACATGAAGCATAAGGCAACCGGAAAAATTTTTTTCACCGGGCAACAACGCTTATTCGATCCCCGTTATATCAAAGTCATGGAGATGATTCATACAGGTGTCTTTGGAAATATAGAAGGAATACATACTTTTTGGTATAGAAACGGCGATTGGCGCAGAAATGTGCCTTCCCCCGAATTAGAGCGCCTCATTAATTGGCGCCTTTATAAAGAATATTCATGCGGGTTGATGACAGAACTAGGCTGCCATCAATTGCAAATAGGTAGCTGGGCTATGCGTGCCATCCCCAATAAAGTGATGGGACATGGTGCGATCACGCATTGGAAGGATGGACGTGACGTTGACGATAATATCAGTTGTATATATATATTTGATAATGGAGTAAAACTAACTTTCGACTCTGTCATTTCCAATCAATTTTATGGATTAGAAGAACAAATTCTGGGAAATCTGGGTACGGTAGAGCCTGAAAAAGGAAAATTTTATTTCGAAAAAACGCCACCTGCACCCGGCTTCTTGCAGTTATTAAACCAAATAGAGAATCAATTATTTGATGCTATTCCTTTTGCCGGTTCCAGCTGGGAACCCGAAACCATGAAAAATAATAAGGGAGAATATATATTAGGTGAACGCCCCCGCACGGATGGAACCTCACTGTTACTCGACGCATATATTGAAGCTGTTATCATAGGAAAACAGCCACAAAACATCGCAGAAGAAGGATATTACGCGAGTGCTCTAACTCTTTTAGGATATCAAGCCATAGAAGAAGAGAGAATTATCACTTTTCCTGACGAATTCAAACTTGATTATTTAAACCACAAAAATACTCAGATATGAAAGATACCATAATCACATCCAAAAGAAAACAGTTAGAGCTAAAAACTCTTTTAGCTTGCTTTATTATTATGAATTTGATTAATATATATTCAATATATACATTCAATACTTCCTGGACAGAAGTTATAATGTCTTTAGGCTATGTGACAATAGGTTCTTTCGCGCTCTATATTATATGGACAATCCTACGATTGTTTTTATTCGGATCAAAACATATCCTTGAAACTTTAAAAAAAGATTCAAGGATATGCAATAAAACTTCAGACTCGAAATAGTTTTATTAATATAATATTAATCCATTTCAAAACATTATTTGCACATGAAAAACGTTATTCTTTATTTAACATTTATAGGAATTGCAATGACTCCTATTAAAACTTTAGCTCAAGACAATACATTAACCAACCAAGAGAAAAATGAAGGTTGGAAATTATTGTGGGACGGAAAGACAACAAATGGCTGGAGAGGTGCCAGAATCTCCACTTTCCCGACAAAGGGATGGAAAATTATCGGCAATGATTTAGTAGTCGAAAAAAGTAAAGGAGAAGAATCAGGCAACGGAGGTGACATTGTTACAATCAAAACCTACAAAAGCTTCGAATTAGTAGCCGATTTCAAAATCACGGAAGGAGCCAATAGTGGAATTAAATATTTTGTTGACCCGGACTTGAATAAAGGAAAAGGTTCTGCCATTGGTTGCGAGTTCCAGATTCTGGATGATGAAAAGCATCCTGACGCAAAAGCCGGAAGAAAAGGAAATCGCACGGTCGGTTCACTATATGATCTCATACCTGCCGGCTCAAATAAATTATTCAAAAAAAATGAGTTCAACACGGCCCGCATCATTGTTAAAGGTAATCACGTAGAACATTGGTTGAACGGAATTAAAGTCGTAGAATACGAACGTAACAACCAAATGTGGAAAGCTTTAGTAGCCGGTAGCAAATACGCAGACTGGCCCAATTTCGGAGAAGGAAAAGAAGGGCATATCCTGCTTCAAGACCATGGTGACGAGGTTCATTTCAAAAATATAAAAATTAAAGAATTGGATTAACCGACAGGCCAAATAGATGCAAAACATTTTCAAGCAACTTCATGGAGAAAAAGGGGTACTCTACTCATGGTATGAAGCAATGCATACCCGTATTGATCTTATTATATGCAATAAGACGAAAGAGGAAAGCATCCTTATTACCCAATTGATAAAAAAGGAAATACAAAGGATAGAAAAGGTTAGTAATAGATTCGATGAAACAAGCGAGCTATTCAATCTCAATCAAACCGCACATATAAAGCCGGTTTCCGTAAGTGATGAACTTTATTCCATATTATCAGATTGCTGCGATCTACATGTTCAAACCTGCCAATGTTTTGACATCACTATCCAATCAGTTCCCCAATTAACAAACAGGATGGGAAAGCTTATTATGGACGACATTCAAAAGACCGTTTATTTTACACGAAAAGGAATTAGTCTCGATTTATGTGGATATATAAAAGGATATGTACTGGATTGCATACGGAAAATACTGGAAACAAACCATATATCCGATGCGCTGATTAATCTAGGTAACAGTTCCATATTGGCTATAGGCAATCAGCCTCTAGGACAAGGATGGAAAATCGAACTAGGTTCTCCAAATTTCAGCACCACTATCGATAAAAGCATTATACTCAAAAACGAGACTTTAACAACTTCAGGTAACAAACGGGCAAAACAAAGACATATTAAACATCCCATTACCAATCAATGGATCACAGGAATTCGAGAAGTTTCTGTTGTCACTTCGACAGGAAAAGAAGGTGAAGCTTTATCTACAGCATTATTTGTAGCAACTGAGCAGGAACGTTTAAAGATATTGGCAAACTTTTCTTTTCCTTATTTCATAGTTAAATAATAATATCAAAAGAAAAAATGAAAAAAGAAGAACTTTCCAGACGAGATTTCATAAAAAAGGTAATGACACTTTCAGCTGCAGCAGCGCTCCCTTCTTGTCTAATCGGAAAAAATATAGATGACAGCCTCAATGCATTGAAAGCGATATCCCCCAATGAGAAAATCAATTTAGCTTGCTGTGGTATTGGAAACCGGGGTGGAAGCATCATTAACGATCTATATAATACCGGAATGGTAAATATTGTGGCTCTTTGTGATACAGAAATAGGTGCTGCACACACATTGGGTATCTTAAACAGATTCCCCAAAGTCCCCCGCTTTCAAGATTTCCGGAAAATGTTCGATAAAATGAGCAATCAAATTGATGCCGTCTGCATTGGGGTACCAGACCATACCCATTTCCCAATAACAATGCTGGCAATGAGCCTTGGCAAACATGTATATGTTGAAAAACCTTTGGCACGTACATTCATGGAATGTGAACTTATGATGCAGGCTGCAAAAAAATACAGTGTGGTTACCCAAATGGGGAATCAAGGGCATTCAGAAGCCAATTATTTCCAGTTCAAAGCATGGAAAGAAGCCGGCATCATAAAGGACGTGACGGCAATCACCGCGCATATGAATTCTGCACGTCGTTGGCATGGATGGGATGTGAACATGAAAGATTTTCCTCCTGCAGAGACGGTTCCTGCCACCCTTGATTGGGACTGTTGGCAAGGAGCACGCCCTCAACGCTCTTACAATCACGATTTCATTAACGGGCAATGGCGCTGTTGGTATGAATATGGCATGGGAGCTTTAGGCGACTGGGGCGCTCATATTATTGATACTGCTCATGAATTCTTGGAGTTAGGACTACCTTACGAAGTAAATCCGGTCAAACTATCCGGACACAATTCTTTCTTTTTTCCTATGTCATCAACTATCTGTTTCCGATTTCCGAAGCGTAAAAATATGCCCGCATTAGACATAACCTGGTATGACGGCATTGATAACCAACCGGAGTTACCGGAAGGCTACGGAGTATCCGAGTATAATGCTGACATTCCGTTGGTAGGGAATCAAAAATTGCAGGCAAGTAAGCTCAATCCGGGCAAAATTATTTATAGCAAAGAATTTACTTTCAAAGGCGGATCGCACGGCAGTACGCTATCTATTATCGGTGATAAAGAAAAAAATATCAAGTATCCGGAGGTTCCAGCCAGCCCGTCCAATCACTTTGAAAATTTCATCCGTGCCTGCAAAGGAGAAGAAAAGACACGTTCACCCTTCGAAGTGTCCGGACCATTAAGCCAAGTATTCTGTCTGGGAGTATTAGCTCAACGATTAAATGTTCCATTAAAGTTTGATCGTGAACTTAAAATTATTACTAACAATAAATTAGCAAATGAGCTATTAACCGGTGAGCCTCCACGTAAAGGTTGGGAAGAATTTTACAAACTATAAATCCAAAAAATATAAGGAATCAACAGCAAAGTGATAGACCAAGTATTTATGAGATTAAAATTTGCAGTAAACAAATGGGCTAACTCTAGAAGACAAGGGTTAGCCTTAAAACGACCTCCTTCACAGCATTCATTATTATTTTAACCTGAATCCTGAAGTTTTCTATTTACACAAAATAGTGGACAGTGCCCATATTTCTGCATAATATTGAAAGCCTCCTATTACTTTCGCATAATTTTACTACATTGAATTCATCTTTCAATCTATGTTCTGTCCCGATTCTGCAAAAATAACAGTTTCCTAACATTTCCTTCCCTTTCTATGTTTCCATTTCTATCACTATTGTTAGATCCCACATATATAGTTTTTATTCATACGACTACATTCCATCTATCTTACCTAGTATTTCCAATGCCCTCTCAATAATACATTGTTCTTTTTTCTCAAGAAAATGTATCAATACTTGTTAAGTTGTTCTTAGGTAACCTACTTTGTTTAGTCTCCCAATCTCCTCTTTAATCAGAATCCTTAATATCTTTCATTTTCTCCACACATCAATAAAATCTATCACATAAACAAACAATCATAGTTATTTATACACTATTTTTCACTTTTACTCCGCTACGAGTAAACTCTCTCCTAGCAATTCATTCAACAAAATACTCAAAGACCAATAAATCTATCTAGATTATCATAAAAACATGACTGTAGCAAATTTTCCAATTATAAAAAAATCGGAAAATATCTATTCCTTTTTTATACAGTTTCCCAATCATTTTTTTGAAGATAATATATCTTTAAAGAGTGTAGCTATCTACTTGATTTCAAAGATTATTTTTATTTAGCCATTCATTCAAGCAAATGACTGGAATTACTCCACAAGAACATCACAATTCCTATCAATAATTTAACTTCATTTCAAAAATATGATTATAAAGCCATTTGAAACATTGTTAACCTCATCTACAAAAAAACTAAAAATTATAATATGCAAACAGCCAGTCCCTATAATAAAAATAAATCAAAAACGTCTTGTCTCCACGTTCCAGCTTATGTTTTTCTAGGAATTTTTCTTTGTGACTTCGTCAGAGAAAATTCCCTAGAAAAAAACGTTCCAACCACATTTTTGATTTAATTAAAAGATTATAGGGACTAACTACGACCGACGTGACGCATAGATCACATTCCACTATCCCCTCTTTTTTATCAAAATCTTTTTTTATATTACAAGAAAATGCAGTTTCCATAATAAATACGTGAACTAGAAAAGAATGGTCCTCAATGAAGACAGGGACTTCAACTCCCTCTGTTCTGCATAAATTTTCTCGATATCATTTAGACTTATATATTTACTTCTTTTACCTCATTTCGACAGTCTCTATTTCCTTATTATTCATTCCTCTTCTTTCATCCCATTTCTCATACACTATCACTTCGTACCTGTCTTTGTTGATGACATCTGATGACGCCTAATGACATCTAAAGACACCATTTTATAAATCAATATATTATTCCATTTTAGCTTTTTACATTTGAAGTGTCAAAACAATCTATTAACCCCAAAGTGATGATTTATGACACAGAAAAAAGACATGGAAGAGAAACCTAAAAGAGCAAGGAAGCCCAAAGTCAAAAGCAATGCGCTTCCAGTGGAACAAATCAATGAACTGATGTTTATCCACAACAAGAATGATCCGCAAACCGGTGTTCAAGCCGTCAGCGGAATTGACGAAAAAGGAAAAGTGCAAACAGTCCCTGCCGATGAAAGGAACGAAAACTCTTTTCTAAAATTCGAAAAGAACTCCAGTATCCTCGAAAACTTTATCAAGAATTTCTGGAGCCAACTCAAGGAACCGACACATTTCCGGCTCATACGCATGACCATTCATGATTACAAGCAGAACAAGCAGGCAATCAAGGATCTGTCACAAGGCAAAGAAACGGATACCGTGAAGGAATTCCTCAAGCGCTACGAAATCCGTCCGAGAGAAAACAGGGAACAAAGTAAGAACGAAAAAGAAAAAGAGACTATGGCAAAAAAACAAAACCCACAGGAAAAAGCACAGCAACCGGTACAAACGTCGCAGACGCAGGAGCAGCAGGCTCCACGCTACCGTTACAATGAAAACATGGTGAACTGGGAGGCACTGGAAAAGATCGGTGTCTCGAAAGCCTCACTCGAACAGCAGGGACTGTTGGATTCCATGCTGAAAGGATACAAGACAAACAAGCTGGTTCCGCTCACACTGACCCTGACAAGCGCTAAAGTCAAGCTGGACGCGCGTCTTTCGTTCATAGCCATGCCGGACGGACAAATCGGTCTGGGGATTCACGGTATCCGCAAGGAGCCGGAACTGGAAAGACCATACTTCGGACACATTTTTACAGAAGAGGACAAGAAGAATCTTCGAGAGACGGGAAACATGGGACGGGTAGCAGAACTGAACCTGAACGGGGGAGCCTATACGCCCTGTCTCATCTCCATCGACAAAAACACCAATGAACTGGTGGCCGTACGGCAGGAGAATGTGTATATTCCAAACGAGGTAAAAGGTATCAAACTGACAGCCGACGAGATCAATGCGCTCAAGGAAGGGAAGCCGGTATATGTGGACGGCATGACTTCAAAGAACGGAAAGCCGTTCGACGCAACGCTGCAATACAGTGCGGAACGCAGGGGGCTGGAGTTTATCTATCCGGAAAGTCAGGGATTCAACCAGCAGAGCCTGGGAGGCGTACAACTTTCCCCAAGCCAGATCAAGATGCTCAGTGAAGGGCATACCATTCTTGTGGAAGACATGAAACGTACCGACGGGGCACTGTTCTCCTCTTTTGTCACTTTGGACAAAGTAACCGGACGACCGCAATACACACGACACAATCCGGAAAACGGAGAAATATATATCCCGAAAGAGATCTGCAACGTACAACTGACTCCTGAAGACAAGGAGGCCCTGCGCAAAGGACAACCCGTATTCCTGGAAAACATGATCAACCGCAAGGGGGAAGAGTTCTCCTCCTTCGTTAAGCTGGACATGAATACCGGCAGGCCCCAATACTCCCGCACACCGGACGGATTCAGCGAACGTCAGGCACCGATTGTTCCGGCAGAAGTATACGGGCATGTGTTCACCGCACAGGAACGGGCCAACCTGCAGGACGGAAAAGCCATACTTGTATCGGATCTGAAAAGCGCGAACAACAAGACATTCAGTTCCTATCTGAAAGTGAACGCAAATTCCGGACAACTGCAATACTTTCAGGAGAACCCGGACATACGTCGCAATACAACCCGGCGTACCGCACAAACGGACGACATGCAAAACCGGCAGCAGGAACAGAAGAAAGCCAGCAGACAAGCCGTATAACAGGAAGTTAAGAAAAATAAATCATTAACCATTCATTCGAAAAAGAGATGAAGCAGAACACAAATCAGATATTCAAGGCGGAAGACCTTGACTGGAAAGAACTGGAAACAGCAGGGATACACAAAGAGAAACTGGAAAGCAACGGGAACATGGAACTGCTCCTGCAAGGTGAAGCAACAGAAATCATGCCATTAAAAATCTGCACTCCCATACTCCATATAACAATGGACGCCACCCTCAAGCTCACGGCAGGAACGGACGGAAAGCCGGTAATGGAGATTTACGGCCTTAGTCCCGAAGCGGAAGAAGCGACCGGCGAATAATTCCCTGATCGGAACAAGAGAAAACAAAGATGTATAAACCGTTACCCCGTACCGTCTTTACCATAACGGTACGGGGAACAAAAAAAAGAAAAGATCATGATTGCAATATTGACGGACAAGCCCAATGTGGGAAAAGAGATAGCAAGAATTCTGGGCGCACAGACCAGGGAAAACGGATATATGACCGGAAACGGATACATGGTGACATGGACTTTCGGAAACATGCTGTCACTGGCCATGCCAAAAGATTATGGAATAGAACGCCCGGAACGGGAAGCCTTTCCTCTGAATCCCGCTCCCTTCAAACTAATGGTAAAGCATGTCAAGACCGATACGGGATGGGTGCCCGACATCAATGCGGTACTTCAACTGAAAGTGATTGAGAAAGTATTTGCAGCCTGCGATACGATTATCGCGGCCACCGACGCCTCCCGTGAGGGGGAAATGGTATTCAGATACCTGTACCAATATCTGGACTGTCACAAGCCGTACCGCCGCTTATGGATTTCCTCACTCACGGATGAAGCCGTACTGGAGGGCATGGCGAATCTCAAAGCAGGCAGCCTGTTTGACCCGATGTTCCTCGCCGCAGACAGCCGTAACAAGGCGGACTGGCTGTTGGGACTGAATGCCAGCTACGCCATCTGCCAGACTACCGGAACGGGGAACAATTCCCTCGGACGGGTACAGACACCCGTACTGGCAGCCATCAGCAGCCGCTACCGCGAGCGTGAAAACCATATCGCGACAGATACTTTTCCTGTCTTTGTCAGCTTATACAAGGACAATATCCTGTTCAAGATGCGCTGCACGGAAGAACTTACAGACCGTGAAGCGGCAACACGATTTTACGGTGACTGCAAGGCTGCCGGACAGGCACGTATTACCGCCGTCAGCAGACAAGTAAAAGAAATAGAGCCTCCCGCACTCTATAACCTGACCGAACTCCAGAAGGATGCCTGCCGGCATTACGGGATGACCGCCGGAAAATCATTGGAAATTGTACAGAGGCTTTACGAGAAGAAACTGATTTCCTATCCGCGTACTTCCAACCGTTTCCTTTCCAGGGATGTTTACGACAGGCTGCCTTCCACCATGGAAAAGATTCTCAACCGGAAAGAATTCCGGCCGTATGTCAGGACAATGGGAATCAATATTTTCGATCTGCCGGACAGGGTTGTCGACGAGGAGCGGGTAGCGGAGCACCATGCCATCATCATCACCAATATGTATCCCGAAGCACTGGAAAGGGAGGAAATGCAGCTTTACCTGATGATTATCGGGCGGATGCTGGAAGCCTTCATGCTCGCATGCAAAGTGGAATACACTACAGTGGATGCCATATGCGCCGCCCGCAACTTCAGATGCCATACCTACCGTATCATCGAAAAGGGATGGTTCGGGATCTTTGAAAGGGAGGATGAGATTGCCGGACAGCAGTACCACCCCATCCCCATTCCGGAACTAAAGAACGGAGAAACGGTCACCGTGACGGGCTGTAACCTGATACATAAGAAAGACCTGCCCGTGTCCGCATATACCGATGCCGGACTGATCGAATACATGGACACTGCCGGGCTGGGAACCGTCGCCACCCGTACCGGCATACTGCAAACCCTGATTGACCGTAAATATGTGCGATACTCCGGAGGATATATCATTCCCACCCGAAAGGGACTTTACATATATGAAACGGTACGGGGAATGAAAATAGCGGATCCCGCACTTACATCGGGATGGGAAACGCAACTGGCAGAAATGGAACAGGGAAAACTTACACAGGAAGAATTCCTCGAAGGGGCGTTGAAGCTGGCAGGCGAGGTAACGGAAGAAATCTTCCAGAAATGTCAGAAATAGGAAGTCATTATATACGGAGTGGAAAATGCAGGCTGAACAGGTCTGCATTTTTTATTTATACAAGAAACTGTTTTGCCGTTTTTAAACGGCAAAGGTATCGGATTCCCCTTATTTGTCTCAAGGCGACCCTGCGGGCTGGTCGGCTAAAAGAAAATCATCCTCGCTACGCTCCGGTATTTTCTTTTGCCGAGCCTTGATCCAAAAGGGAAATCCAAGGAAACGGAGCCTATAAAACCGGGAAAACAAGTTCCCGGGGACCATTATCCACTCATAAAATTAAAGAATATGAAACTACAACTCATCGCAGGCATATGCAGGTCAACGGTCACACTCGTGATGAAGGCAGGAGTAATCCTGCTATGTCTCAAAGGCCTAATACCGTTCCACGCCATCCTGTTCCTGCTAATGGCGGGAGGAATCATACGGTTCATGGCAAGGATTATCTCATTTCCGGCAACAGTTCTCGCCATTCTGATCCTTATCGGAATGTTATTATAAACCCTTAAACTACAAATGGAAACAAGAAAATTCACCCCGTCAGCTCCGGTCGCACCTGCACTGTGGCCGACAACGCGCAGCATCAGGCCTGCAAAGAGAAGATTTCCCAATACGGTCGATGAGCCCAGAAACATCGGGTATTATCTCAAGCCGCTGCTTGACATCACGAAGCGACCGGACAGAGACGAAATTCTGAAGACATATCTCAAGGAAACCTATGTATAACAATAAAAAAACAACCATTATGTTTTTCCAATCAATTTATCAGATGATGTCGGCAGGCACAGACCTGAACATCAACATCAGGAGAACGGACGGAAAACTCTCCGTAGCGGTAATGCCCAGGCGCACAACACTCAAGGATGAAACCGGACAGGCCATCGTGCCGCTCATACTCAACGGCACACCCGTGGAACTGGACGGACAATTCCTGCAGGCCGTCACCTCACCCCTGCAGAGGGTACAGGAAGTGCTGGTCAATCTTGAAACCTTCGAGAAACAGGCACAGCAGGCGGCATCACAAGGCAAGGCCGCCAGGAGTGCGAGCAGCAAGGAGACAAAAGAGACACGTGAGAAACAGGAAAAAATGGAGAAACTCCTCAAACGTGCGGAAGAAGCCTACACGGCAGGAAGGTACTCGGAAGCGACGACCTGCTTCAGGCAGGCCAAGGTACTCGCAGATACGGACAGGCAGAAACAGATAGAGGCAAGGATACAGGAAGTGCAGAAGGAGTCGTCACAGGGCTGCCTGTTTCCTGAAACGGATACACAGCCGCTCCCACA